>ERZ780128.69-NODE-69-length-49789-cov-3.159891_pt1 | contig 49789 bp, 43 predicted proteins | sample MGYA00511170_ERZ780128 | MGnify/ENA primary metagenome ERZ780128 (study PRJEB29588, sample SAMEA1970465) | human gut metagenome | biome: human gut; feature: human-associated habitat; material: faeces | place: Denmark | collected 2008/2010 ...
AGATACAAAACTATATCCACTTAATAAAATTGCAACCGAGTTTTCGGACTGACCCCAAATTTCCAAGCAAAAAACTTAGGACACCTCTAAACACATTACAAGAAAACATAACAACACAATGAAGGCACTTAAAGAACGCATCCTACGCGACGGGAAATGCTTCGAAGGAGGCATCCTCAAAGTCGACAACTTCATCAATCATCAGATGGACCCCATCCTGATGAAGTCAATGGCCGTTGAATTTGTCAGACGCTTTGCTTCAACAGACATCAACAAAATCATCACAGTGGAAGCAAGCGGCATCGCCCCCGCCATCATGGTGGGATACCTGCTGGAGCTCCCCGTTGTCTTTGCAAAGAAAAAAACGCCGAGCACAATGGAAAATATGCTCTCCACTTCTGTCTATTCCTTCACCAAGCAACGCTCCTACAGCGTATGTGTCAGCAGCGATTATTTGAAAAAGGGTGACAAGATTCTCTTCATCGACGACTTCCTGGCCAATGGCAACGCCGCCAAAGGTATCATCGATTTGGCCAAACAAGCAGAAGCTGAAATCGTTGGAATGGGATTCCTCATTGAAAAGGAATTTCAGCATGGCGGCGATGAACTCCGAAAACTCGGCATACACGTGGAATCGCTGGCCATCATTGAAAGTCTCGACAATTGCACCATCAAAATAAAAGAAGACTAAATGGGCAACACAAAAAACTCCACCGCCACCACGCCGAACGCCACTTCTATGCCCGACGCAACACCCCAAAACAGTTTGATTTACGGACTTGACGACCGGCCACCTCTTCGCGAAGCCCTTTTTGCCGCCTTGCAGCATCTGCTTGCCATTTTTGTGGCCATCATCACGCCTCCGCTCATCATTGCGGGAGCCCTGCAAGCCGACATTGAAACCACGAGCACACTGGTCTCCACCGCACTGATTGCTTCTGGTATTTCAACCTTCATCCAATGCCGCCGCATAGGTCCTGTCGGCTGCGGACTGCTCTGCATCCAAGGCACAAGTTTCTCCTTCATCGGCCCCATCATCTCGGCCGGACTCTCAGGAGGCCTTGCAACAGTTTTCGGTGCCTGCATCGTCGGCAGCAGCGTTGAAATAGCCATCAGTCGCGTGTTGAAATACACCAAACACATCATCACGCCCCTCGTTTCAGGCATCGTCGTAACACTGATTGGAATGAGCCTCATAAAAGTGGGCATCACAGCCTGCGGAGGCGGCCAGGAAGCAATTGCCAACAACACCTTCGGATCCCTGCGCTTTGTTGGCCTTGCAGCCCTTGTCCTCGTCAGCATCATCATCTTCAATCGCAGTTCAAACAGATACCTGCGAATGAGTTCCATCGTGATTGGACTGGCCATCGGCTACATCGCCGCCTACCTCATGGGCATGGTCGATTTCTCCTCTGTCAGCGGACACAAGCTCCTCAACCTCCCCCACCCCTTTAAATACGGATTGAAATTCGACCCCGCGGCCATCATTGGCCTCGCACTTATCTACATGATAACAGCCATCGAAGCCTACGGCGACATCACGGCCAACTCCCTCATCTCTGGCCAGCCCGTCGAAGGCCCCCTCTTCGTCAAAAGAGCGTCGCATCATGGGCGACGGCGTTGGCTCCCTGATATCAGGCTGCCTCTGCTGCTTCCCAAACAGCATTTTCGCGCAAAACAACGGCATGATACAGCTCACGGGAGTGGCCAGTCGCTACGTCGGCTATTTCATTGCGGCGATGCTCATCATCCTCGGTCTCTTCCCTGTCATCGGTACAATCTTCAGTTTGATGCCAGGTCCCGTCTTGGGTGGAGCAACGCTTCTCATGTTCGGCACCGTTGCTGCTGCAGGCATCAAGATTATCGCCTCGCAGGAAATCAACAGAAAAGCCACATTGGTCATCGCCCTGAGTTTCAGCCTCGGATTGAGCGTGGAATTGGTACCAGAAATCTTGAGCCAATTGCCAACGACGTTGAAAAACCTCTTCTCATCAGGCATCACCACAGGAGGACTGACCGCAATTCTCTGTAACCTTGTCATCAGAATCAAGGAATAACAACGCCCAAAATCAAGAACAAAAATATAAGAAGGAAACGATCGTAGAGCAAGCAGTTCTACGGTCGTTTCCTTTTTTCCATCCGCTTAGACAGAAACAACAAAATAAAACAAAAGTTATCCGTGCCTCATAGCACACACAGCGCAAACTCTATATAATACAATCCACATTCACAGGCATTGAGAGACTACATTTTTTTCCAACTTCCCTACATCAATTTCTCATCAATACGAGGTAAACCATCTGGTCTCCCAGTCCCGTCGCTAATACTTTTCGGCGCACACCGTCCCGCGTGCGAGCGTATCTCATCCCAGACACGACCGAATCTCGACCCAGACGCGAGCGTATCTCGACCCAGGTGCGAATGCGTCTCAACCCGCGTGCGCTGACAAGTATAGGGATAGAACAACATAATCTGTTGGGAACCAAGAGGACCGAAGAAAACCCTTTAACCTATTCCTTATTTCCTTTTCACCAACGGTATATTGAGAGAATACGACATGGCGAACAGCGCACAAAACAGATGGGAGCTAAAACCAGACCAATACAAACATGGTCATTTACGATTTGTCTGCTCATAAAGCTCGTCAATGATGCCATCGGCAAGACCGATGACTGGAACATGGATAAATTCGGCGTGAACGAGATTGGCTATACGGAGGAATATTTCAGCCGCCGGGACAATGACGTCGGCACGGTCTTCCTTCAGTGAAAAGCGCTCAATGCGTTGCTCTGTCGTTAGGTCCTTGAGGTCGTTGTAAACGCGAAGAAGCTCATCAATGGGAAGACGCTTAGAAATGGTATCTTTCACAGATGCCATGCGATAAATTTTGTTGATAGTACCGCCTGACCCAATGATGTTGACATGTGGGACGCGGCGAGCAATGGTTTCAAGGTCCAATTGCATACGCTACCATTCATCATCGCGCACTTTTCCTGTGAGAAGGATGATGGTGAGAGTATAATGCTCCTGTCATATAAGCGATATCGTTCACCGACTCACATGCAAAATTAAGCAACGGGAATTTACTGGATATTACAGAAAAGTTACAATTTGCTTAAGCATAAACCTCAGAACGCTGGAGCAATAAATTTGGATTCCGCGTTCAAAAAGCAGGACATTTTTCTTAAAAGCAACGGAGGGACAAACATACAGCGTTCTCCTCAGTCGAATATTCTTGGCACGTTTCATTCTTTATGCTAACTTTGCAGATGATATGGACAGACGATTTTTCCATCTGCACACACATCACGTTTATGCTGTACACAAATAAGTATCATGAAACTTAAAAATATTTCCATCGTTAATTACCGCAATATCTCGCAGGCCGACCTCACGTTCTCTCCAAAGCTGAACGGATTTATCGGGAAGAACGGCATGGGGAAAACCAACGTGCTTGATGCCATCTACTACCTCTCATTCTGCAAGGGAACAATGAGCGCATCCGACGCGTTCAACCTGCGACACGACACGGAGTTTTTCATGATTCAAGGAGAGTATGAATCAGACGACATGGGGGCCACCGAGGTGGTCTGCAGTTTGAAACGCGGCACAAGAAAACGCGTAAAGTGCGATGGCAAAGACTACAAGCGCATTTCAGAACACGTGGGAAAAATTCCGCTTGTGATGCTCTCGCCTGCCGATTCCCAACTGGTGACTGGCGGAAGCGAGGAACGCCGTCGATTTATGGATATGGTGATTTCGCAATATGACGCGGCCTATCTCAATGCGGCCATCCGATACGAACGCACACTGAAACAGAGGAATGCACTGCTCAAGGCTGAGGAGGAACCAGACAAGGGAGTGATGGATGTTTTAGAAGAAATGATGGGAGCTGATGCGGAAGTGGTGTTCAACGCGCGGCGGAATTTCGTCGAAGAGTTTTCCCCCATCTTCCAACGCCTCTACAGCCGCTTGTGTCCAGACAGCCGCGAGCAGGTCACAATCAAATACGACTCCCACGGGTTTCGCGGAGCATTGCAACCACAACTGGCCTCATGGAGGGAACGCGAACGTCTGGTTGGCTATTCGCTACACGGCGTTCACAAGGACGAACTCGTGTTGGAACTGAATGGTTATCCAGTGAAGCGAGAAGCGTCTCAGGGACAGACCAAGACTTTTTTCATCGCGATGAAACTGGCACAATATGTTTTTCTCAAACAACACGGAGAAAAACGTGTGCCATTGCTGCTGCTGGACGACATCTTTGACAAACTGGATGCTGAGAGAGTTGCACGCATCGTGGAATACGTTGGTGGAGAGGATTTCGGACAGATTTTCATTACAGACACCAACCGCAGCCACCTCGATTTCATCCTGGCACATTCAAATTTAGACTACAGGTTGTTTTACGTGGAAAACGGAACAGTGGGTCCGCATGAATGACATGAGGAAAGGGCAAATGCAATAATCTCAAATACGCTCATGGCATCATTTGCCTGAACACCAACCAAGTAATAGTAAAAAAATAACTTGACCAATTTTGTGGAGTTAGATGTTATTTTTTCACCATTACTTAGTTCAATTGCCCAGCCATGCAGTACACTTGAAAAGAAAAACAAAAAAATGGAACGAAGAAAATCAGAACTGCTTGATGACGTGATTATGCGGTTTATGCGTCAGTCGGGCTTGGAAATGCCGCTCAACCAATATCGGCTGATACAATCGTGGGCTGACGTGGCGGGACAGCTCGTTGCAGAACAAACGAAGGAGATTTTCATCCGCAACCAGACGCTATACGTGCGCGTGACATCTCCAGCAATGCGTGCCAACTTGATGATGAATCGCACTCGACTGACATCGCTACTCAACAAACAAGTGGGGGCTGACGTGATCACGAATATTGCCCTGATGTAGGTTTGTACAAAAAAGACAACTTGGCAAAGCCGACCGATAAACACAGGGAAAGGCTTTGCCAAGTTGTTGTTGTTTGGGGCATCAAATCTTAAATGCGCGCTGCAATAAGGAGAAAAAAACTATCTCCTGTAATCAGGCATTCCTTCTTCCACCCAGGCCATCACATTGGCGGGCGCCTGACGATGTTGGAGTTGGAATTTCATAAAGTCCATATAGGGGGCAACATGGGAGAAGAAGGCGTGATATCCCTGACAGAGGTAATTATGTCCCCTCTCTCCATCGGCCGACGTTGAGAAGCGGTTTTTGGGACATTCGCCATGACAGGCCATGAGAAATTCACACTCCTGGCACTGACGCGTAAGAAGCCGCTTTTTGTTTTGTCCAAATGTGCGTAACGACTGCTGTGATGTGAGATCCTTAAGCGGAGTGTTGTTAAGGTTGCCCAACTTAAATTCGGGGAAGACGAAATGGTCACAGACATAAAGATCCCCGTTGTGTTCCATGGCTGTGGCATGTCCGCAGGTTTCCGCCAGAGAGCACACCGAAGGGGGCTGCCCCACCCAATTGGCCAATGTGGAATCGAAAATCTGGATGAAGAATTCACCGACATCATGGCGCACCCACTCGTCGAAAATGGCGTTAAGGAAACGTCCCCACGCCTCCGGAGTGATGCTGAAGGGCGTCATTTCAGCAATAGCGCCTTCTATCGGGGAAGCAAGCACGCGGCCATCCGGATGACGAAAATAGCGCTCCACGATTGGAGTAAATTGAATGTAACGGCAACCAATTTCCTTGAAGAAGCGATAGAACTCAAGCGGACGCTCTACGTTGACATCGTTGACAACGGCCATGGCGTTCCACATGACATCGTGTCGGTTGAGTGTTCGAATGCCCCTCATCACCTGTTCCCAAGAAGCCTTTCCGAAACGGTTTCGGCGATAGCAGTCGTGCATGTCCTGCGTGCCGTCGATAGAGACACCTACAAGAAAATTGTTTTTCTTGAAAAAGCGAGCCCATTCATCCGTGATGAGAGTTCCGTTGGTCTGAAAGCAATTATCAATATGCTTGTTTCCAGCATATTTCCGCTGCAACTCCAACGCCCGTTCATAAAATTTGACCGGACGCATCATTGGTTCTCCGCCATGCCACGTGAAAAGCACACTATCGGATGTCTGCAACTCGATATACTCTTTGGTGAATTTCTCAAGAAGTTCGTCTGTGATGAGATGGCGTTTGCTCTCGGCATAAAGGTTTTTCTTTTCGAGATAATAGCAATAGTCGCAGGCCAAATTGCAGCTTGCGCCTGCCGGTTTGATCATGACGTAGACGGGGTTTTGAAAGGCGACGTAGGTTTCGGACATGATGCGTGTTGGGATTAAACAAAATGAAAGCCACACAGCACCCTCCTACGAGGCTTTTGTGGGGCTCTCATTTTTAAAAATTCAATATAAGCTGGTTACAAGTTTTTCAACATTAGATGTTGTTCTTTTCAATGTCCTTGAAGTACTTATAAGTGCCATGTTTGATGTCTTCGCAAGCAGCCTCGTCGCAGACGATGATGCCATGCTGATGCATTTGGAGAACAGAAATCGTCCACATCTGAGTAACTGGGCCTTCGATGGCAGCCTGGAGCGCACGTGACTTGTTGTGGCCGTTGCAGAGGATAAGCACTTCCTTGGCGCTCATAACAGTGCCTACACCAACTGTCAAAGCCGTTGCAGGAACGTTTTCAGGATTGCCTCCGAAGAAGCGTGAGTTGGCAACACGTGTGTCAGTTGTCAACGTCTTCTGGCGAGTGCGGCTGGTGAGGGCGCTTCCCGGCTCGTTGAAAGCGATGTGGCCGTCAGGACCGATGCCACCGATGAAGAGGTCGATACCGCCTGCTTCTTCAATCATCTGCTCGTAGTGAGCGCATTCTGCTTCAAGGTCTTCAGCATTACCGTTGAGGATGTGGATGTTTTCCTTCGGGCAGTCGATGTGGTTGAAAAGGTTGGTGGCCATGAATGAGTGGTAGCTCTCTGGATGCTCAACAGGCAGACCAACGTATTCGTCCATATTGAAAGTCAACACGTGCTTGAAGCTGACGCGGCCTTCCTTGTTGGCCTTCACCAAAGCCTTGTACATGCCGATAGGAGAAGAGCCTGTTGGCAAACCCAAAACGAAAGGCTTTTCAGCTGTTGGCTGCGCAGCGTTGATTTTATTGATGACATACTCAGCTGCCCACTGTGACAACTTCTCGTAATCCGGTTCAATGATAACTCTCATGATAAAATATGTTTTTTATATGGTTTGATTTTTTTAGTCTAACGCAAATTTAGCCAAACTTTATAATTCGACCAAGCAAAAAATGCTTTTCTTTCCCGCGCCACTCAAAAGAAAAAATATTTTGGTAACAGGGGACAGAAAAACGACGTTTATTGGGAAAAGCCATGCCTCTCTCCGCCCCTTTCATGCTTTGTCTGAGACTATACTGCTCCACGTTGTTCTTCCAAAAAAGCGGCGAAAATCCGGGCTGCCGTTTCAACCATTTTGATACAAGGGCGTTTGGCATAATATGCGCTGGTGCGTTCTGAAGCCTCTGCCGTTTCTGCTTGTTGCTCCTTGGGTTTCAAGCCGAGCAATTCCGCACAAATGAGCGATCCATTCTCATTCTTGAATTTTTCAGCCAACGCCTGCACCACTTTATAGTTGGCGGATTTTCCGGCACGGTCATCGCCCTCTGTGGCTCCTGTTTCGAGTCCTGCCAAAAGAAACATGCCACAGGCAGCGCCACAGGTCATGCGCATGCGACCGATGCCGCCACCGAAAGAGGCTGCCATGCGCAGAGACTGTTCCCGAGTGAAACCATAAAGGTCGGCAAAGGCTGCGACGACCGATTGCGAACAATTGTAGCCAGCCTTGAAATTGGCAACGGCCTGCTCTATTCTGTCTTCAAACATGATAGTTTCTGATTTTTTGGTTATCTTCGCATATCGGTAGCATCAAAAAAAATTTCCCAAACAATGGCGGCAACGCGCAGACAACGCTGGCGGCCGCAACTGAGACCTCTACAACGGAAGTTTATTTTTTTGGGAAACATTCCCCGACCAACAAATTCCGATGGCAGTTTTCCGAACTCCTACCTATTTTATGCGATTATGAAAAAGATATTACTTATTATGACTGCGAGCCTTCTGACGGCTTGCGGCAACAATTTTGACGAGCGCCTTAAGGACGAGGCCGAACAACTCACCAAGAAGCATTGTCCACAACAGGTTGATGACATCACCACGCTTGACAGCGTTGTCTACGACATGGAAAGACGCACCTACGTCAGATATTTCACACTGGCAGCCGACGCTGTTCCCGTGGCAAAAGAAAACCGTCTGGCCGTGAAAGCAACACTGACGGATGAACTCAAAAACGATGCCAGTTGGAAACGCGTCAAGGACGAAAAAATCAATTTCGAATACGTCTACCGCGATGCCAGCAACGGCAGTCTGGCTTTCACCATACGTCTGGAACCTGCCGACTATCAGGCTCGCCGGTGAAAACATTCCCAAAGCCAAGGGCCACCGAATACGCGCAAAGCCATTCTTCATACGAAAAAATAAATTCGCAATGAAGAATGGCTTTGTCTATAAGCGGGCAACCTTAAGGAACCCCCGTTTTAGGAATACGTGAAAACAACGGAAAGCACTTATGCTTCCGGCTTCATGTTGGTATAAACCGTCTGGACATCGTCAAATTCTTCCAAACGCTCAACCATCTTGTCGATGCTCTCGCGCTCTTCTGCAGTGACGTCCTTAAGGTCATTAGGAATGTAGGTGAATTCAGCACCGATTACTTCGTAACCGTTTTCTTCCAAATGGCTCTGAATCTGTCCGAAGCTTTTCGGATCGCCATAGATGGTGATGCTACCTTCTTCCTCATCTTCGTCATATTCGTCTTCCACACCATAGTCGATGAGGTCGAGAATCATTTCGTCCATATCAATGCCGTCTTTCTTCTTGAAAGAGAAGACACACTTGTGGTCGAAGAGATAGGCCAACGAACCCATTGTACCCAAATTACCATTGAATTTATTGAAGACAGAACGAACGTCGCCAACAGTTCGCGTAGGATTGTCGGTCAGCGTGTCAACGAAAATGGCAACACCGTGAGGACCGTAGCCTTCATAAGTCATTGTTTTGTATTCGCTCTGGTCTTTACCCATTGCGTTCTTGATGGCACGCTCGATGTTGTCCTTCGGCATGTTCTCACGCTTGGCCGTGGCAATGATGGCACGGAGAGCGGGGTTGTTCTCAGGTTCCGGACCACCGGCTTTTACAGCAACGGCAATCTGCTTACCGATTTTCGTAAACGTCTTGGCCATGTGACCCCAACGCTTTAATTTGGTAGCTTTTCTATATTCAAAGGCTCTTCCCATTGGTTTTTATGTTTTTGTTTGTTGTATATTCTGGTAAGTAATTGTGAAAGAATAAGTTGATCAATTTTGACAAGGTATAAAGATATAATTCCTTACCCTTCAAAATTGTTCAAGTTATTTTTTACCATTATGTATAATAATGCTTGAATGTGCTGAGCAGATATAATCAGCGCAATTTGGCACCAAGTTGCTTTTCGAGATTAGCGATGATTTTACTCATGACGGCATCCGTCTGCTTGTCGTTCATCGTCTTGGTCTCATCCTGCAGCGTGAAGTTGACGGCGTAGCTCTTCTTACCAGCCTCAAGATTCTTGCCTTCGTAAACGTCAAAGAGGGTGACGCTCTTGAGCAATTTCTTCTCCGAGGCACGAGCAATCTGCTCAATTTGGGCAAACTCAACACTGCTATCAACAAGCAACGCCAAGTCGCGGCTCACTGCCGGATATTTGCTAATTTCGCGGAAGCTCACATCGCCCTTACGAAGTTTCTTCATGAGGAGCGTCCAAGCAATATCGGCATAAAACACTTCCACCTCGATTTCAGGCATAAGGGCTTTCTTCAACACACCGAGTTCCACGTAAACGCGGCCATTGCGGTCGGTGACAGCCAAAGATTTGCTGAACAAATCGCTCTTGCCATCGGCCACCTTAAACTCGCGAAGTTCAACACCGAGTCTCTGCAAAATGCCCCACACGTTGGCCTTCAATTCATAAACGCTTGAATTTTCATCGGGATGCGCCCAAGAACCTTCTACACGTTTACCCGTAAGCCACAAGCCCAAATGACATTCTTCCGTGTAAGGAGCAAGTGGTTTTTCAGGATTGCGCTTACTGGCATTATAATGGTAGCAATTTCCAAACTCAAAGAGGCGCAAGTTTGTCTGTTTGCGATTGACATTGTGCAACACCGTTTCCAAACCTCCGAACACAAGCGTCTGACGCAAAACGCCAAGATCGGAACTCAGCGGGTTAAGCACACGCACAAGACAATCTGCTGTTTCGTCCGTCAGTTCTTTATAATAGGCCTCCTTGGTGAGGGAGTTGTTCAAAATTTCATTGAATCCCTGACCAATCAACTGCTCAGAGATGATGTTCTGCAACTTATTGGCACGGTCAACGTCCCCCTGAATGGTCAGGCTCGACTTGACAGAAGTTGGAATCTCAACATTATTGTAGCCATAGACGCGCAGAATATCTTCAACCACATCACAAGGACGCTGAACATCCACACGATAGGCAGGAATTTCCAGACGCAACCCCGTTGTAGATTCGCTCAGGACTTTCATATCCAACGAAGTCACAATGTCCTTGATGATGTCAACAGGAATATTCTTGCCAACGAGGTCGTGAACATATTGATAATTGAGGTCAACGAGGAACGACTTCGTCAATCCAGGAGCCTCCACGTCTTTGATGTCCATGGCAATCTGTCCGCCGGTCAGTTCTCGAACCAACATAGCAGCCTGCTTCAAGGCATAAATCTGTCCGTCTGGATCAATGCCGCGCTCAAAACGGAAAGAAGCATCAGTGCTCAAACCATGACGGCGGGCGCTCTTACGAATCCACGTGGGGTGGAAATAGGCGCTTTCTAAAAGCACGTTCTTGGTGGTCTCATAAGTGCCAGAACCCTTGCCGCCAAAAACGCCGGCAATACACATAGGAGCCTTTGCATTGCAAATGGCAAGGTCGCGCTCAGAGAGTTTGTGTTCTTCGCCATCAAGCGTCACGAAAGGCGTACCCTCCGGCATCGTGCGAACAACCACCTTCTTGCCCTCAATCATATCAGCGTCAAAACAGTGTAGCGGCTGGCCATAGGCAAACATAATATAGTTAGTCACGTCAACCACGTTGTTAATCGAACGGCAACCAATAGTCTCCAATTTTTCTTTCAACCATTCAGGGCTCTCGCCAATCTTGCAATCCTTGATGGTGACCGCACAATAACGTGGGCAAGCTTCTGCATTTTCCACCTCAACTTCAATATCAAGGTCGTGGTTGTCAACGCTGAAGCCGTCGGCATCCGGACGATGCAAGCTCGTTTCATAGCCATTACGACGCAACCAAGCATAGAAATCGCGGGCTACGCCATAATGGGAGCAGGCATCCGCACGGTTTGGCGTGATATCCACTTCGATGACATAGTCGCTTTCGAGCTTGAAATATTCAGCTGCGGGCATACCGACAGGAGTATCCTCCGGCAATACGATGATGCCGTCGTGGCTGGTGCCAACACCGATTTCGTCTTCAGCACAAATCATACCGAGACTTTCAACACCGCGCAACTTCGACTTTTTGATGGTAAATTCCTGATCTCCGTCATAGAGCGTTGTGCCGAGTGTGGCCACAATCACCTTTTGTCCGGCAGCCACATTATGTGCTCCGCAAACAATCTGTACGGGGACTTCCCCTCCGAGGTCAACAGAGCAGATGTGCATGTGGTCGGAATTGGGATGTGGCTCGCAAGTGAGCACATGTCCAACGACCAAACCGCGCAGCCCGCCCTTGATGGCCTGCACCTCTTCAACGCCGTCAACTTCCAGACCTATACTAGTCAGAGCGTCGGCCACTTCGTTTGGAGAAAGACTGAAATCAACATATTCTTTCAGCCATTTATAAGAAATATTCATGTCTGTTTACTGATAATTCTCTTGTATCTATACGAACCGAATCTCTGCATCAAGAATGCCGAGATAACAGCCCATTATAATTGCGTGGCAAATTTAGCATTTTTTCTTGACACTTAGGGGCGTTTCTACTTTTTTTTGGGGAAAGCGAAGGCGGCACAACTAAACAGAAGTCCACGTTATTGTCGAAACACCTGTGCGAACGTTGGGAACTTTCCCCTAATATTTTAATTTCCCATATTTTCCCTTATACCACAACTGCCAGGCATTGACCATATTTTGCCAAATCACATAGGCGCCTGGAGCAACTGCGGCCAAAGGATTCAAAAATGTCAGCGTGAGCCAAATCCCAACCACCGTATTTTTCTGACCAAGGGCCTGTCCCGCACTGATGCTCGCACCAAACGGCCGCCCCACGGCTTTGCCGATGGCAAACTGCGCAATGGTCACAACAAGCGGCAGAAGCAACAGAAGCGCCAGTAGCCATCCGCCCACTTCGGAATGGATGATATTTTTTACGGTGACTCCCGTAACGATGGAGAGATTGATACACCACAAATAGAAAGCGAGGTTTTTCCTGCGCTTCACTTTTTCTACAAAGCCCGGCACCACCCTGCGACTCAGCAAGGCCAACAGCAAGGGAACGACCAGCACCACCGTCACGTTGCGCAACACCATCAAGAAGGCGGAGAGGAACGTGATGTCGGCGCTCTTTTCAACCATCGGAAAGAATAGGGGAATAATCACCATGGTAAAGACATTGGCGATGATGGTGTAAGTGGTAAGCGAACCGATACTGCCACCTAACTTCTCTGTCACCACTGGCGCGGCTGCAGCCGTTGGACAAATGACACAAATGAAGACGCCCTCCAACACCAATTTTGTATCGGCATTAGAAGTAAGACAGATGAGGGCAACGAAGAGTGCGGCGAGCGAAGTGCGGATGAGTTGCAGAATGAAATGCCACAAGCGCGGTTTCATCTCCCTAATTTCGATTTTGCAAAAGGTCACATAAAGCAAGGTGAACAGCACGTAGGGCATCAAGCCAGCAACAAATGGGCCGGCAATTTCGCCGAAGGGTTCAAGGACGGAGATGTTGGCGAAAAGCAGATAGACCACTGTTCCCACCATCAGCGAGCATGGCAACGACCATTTCTTGGCAAACGCAATGATATTCATATTTCTTAAATCTTGATTCTTCTGTTTTCTTCCTCAGCATCGGCCCCGCAAGTAGGTGTTCAAAATCATTTTATAGTATCCATGCAGGGGATGACCAGTCTAAACTAATTTTGAACACCGACTTATCATCAAGCAGAGTTGCTACTTATTTTCCATCGGTGGCACTCAAAAAAATAACAGGGAACGGATGCAGAATTGCTGATTATCCTGCACCCGTCCCCCCATCATTATTTTTTGTTTTTGATTCCGAAATCGTCTCCGGGATAAAGCGTTTCCCACCATAGTTTCTGTCCCTTCAGCCAATAAGCGAACCAGGCAAAGATGGTGTTCTGCCATGCTTGGCGCTTGGCATAATTGGCAATGTAGTGGTTTTCACCATCCACCTGAACATAGCTTACGGGGCGACCAAGGATGCGCAAAGCCGTGAAGAGCTGCTGACTTTCGTTGGTTGGCACGTTTGTATCGGCCGTTCCATGAAGCAGGAGCAGGGGCGTGTGAATTTTGTCGGCATTAAAGAGCGATGACTGCTTGGTGTAGAGGTCGGGATTGTTCCAAGGGAAACTGCCATACTGGGCTGTCTGTCCGTAAGAATATCCCCAGTTTCCGCCACCCCAATAGCTGGCAATGTTTGAAATGCCAGCATGAGAAATGGCCGCAGCAAAAATGTCGGTGCGCGTTTGGAGATATTGCGTCATGAAGCCGCCATAAGAAGCACCGATGCAACCGATTTTCTTACCATCGACAAAACTGTGTTCCTCCACGAATTTCTTCGTGCCCTCAATGATATCGTCTGCTGAACCCTGTCCCCAGGTGTTGACGTGACGCGCTGCAAATTCCTGTCCGAAGCCGATGGCCCCGCTGGGTTCCACAACGTAAACGACATAGCCTTGTCCGGCAAATACTTGGAAGGGATATGGAAGGAATTCCAACTGCTTCGTTGTCGGCGTGCAACCGCCGTAATAATAAACGATCATTGGATATTTCTTCGTTTTGTCGAAATTGACTGGAAGCACATAGAAGCCCTTGATGGTGTCGCCTCTCGAAGATTTGAAATCCCAGTCGTTGACCTCTCCCAATGCCACGTCGCCAAAGAGCTTGTCAAAACTGATGTCGCCAATCTGCTTGGTTTTTGGCTGTTCTGAAGAGAGGGTGCAGAGATACATGTCGCGAGCGCGGGTGCCAGTCTGTCCGAAGAACACGGCACGCGGAGTGCTCTGAGCCTCAGCGATAGAGATGCCGCCCAAACAAGTGACGGGAAGCTTAAAGCGGGTCACCTTGAGCGTTTTCGGATTCAGACGGAAATAACTGATGTCATAACCATCGTCGGCCTTGAAATAAATATTGCCGTCTCCATACGACCATGTGAAGCTATTGACCGATGGTTTGAAATTCTTCAAGATTGGCTCCACTTTTTGGGTGGCAAAGGTGTATCGGTAGAGACGATAGTCGAATCCGTTCGGAATCATGCCCTTAGGCACTTCGTTTCCGATATTGTCGAATGCCTGCGGAGAAGCTGAGATGAGCAGCTGCTTGCCGTTGGGCGAATATTTCAGACCATTCAAGAACGTGGCATCACAGAAAATGGTGTCCACCTTTCCCGTGTAGGCATCCATTTCAACAACCGTCTGGCGATTGAAAGGACGTTTCGTGGCATCAAAGCGGTCGAAACTCATCAAGAGGCGCTGGCCGTCGGAAGAGATGTCGTTGAGCCAAACAGAAGTTTGACCAAATGTTAGCGGCTGCATCTGATGGGTTTTGAAATCATAACGGTATAAGGCGTTACGATTGCGCCAGCCACCCATGCGGTCGTCGGGTTCTTCAATGCGCTTGAGGCCCGGAACGAGTTCATTACGCCCCTCTATCGTACGCGAGAAAATGGCGTAATCTTCCTTGGGCGAAAGCGTGAAGCCTCCTGCTGGCAGATTTGTGGCCACCACTTCCTCGGTCAAAGTTTTCGGATGGAACTTCACCATTTCGATGCCCTTGGGAGTTTCGCGCGTGAAATAGAGAATGTCGCTGTGGTGCAGCCAGCTATAACGCAAAAAAGCGCTGCTGCGAAGGATATCTTTTCCCGCATTGAGATCCGTTAGCACTGAACGGTAAACAGCCGAACCATCGGGCTTCATATAGTAATACCCCGTCAAGAGATATTGTCCAGATGGAGAAAGTGACACCTGACTATAGTGTTCGCCCTCGTTCATCAGTTTGACGGTGTAAAGCTTCTTCTGGTCTTCGCCGATGGTCAATCCTTCCAAAGATTTGCCAGCAACATTGACCACAAACGAGTCGCGGCTCTCTGGCTTGGCCATATTGACTATGGTGATTTCTGTGCGTCCTGGTGTCAATTGCAAATCGCCAAGCGATTTTTCCTCGCCGTTGACATAGGTGCGTTTGTTGCTCATGTGGGGCACGGAAACCGACACCTTCATGAAGCGGTCGGCATTCAATGCGAAACGGAAAGCCTGCATCGTGCAGACATTCTTTTTCGAGCCAGCAGACAACATTGTACCTTTGACAATCTGACTTTTGAAGTCATTGCCCTTCACAATCAGTGAAGCGTTTTCCTTCATCACACTCTGGATGTCGAATGGTTTGCCCTGCAAATTCAAGGAATCTGTTTGATAAGGAGCGTGAAACTCCATAGCAGGCGTACAACGGGCCGTGTTGACACTTATTGTGTCGGCAGACATGGCCGTTAGCGCACACCAGCCTAAAAGGGGTAAGAATGACATTTTTAGTTTGTGTTGTTTGTGTGTTTGAGAATGATATTTTTTACCGGGCTCGCCGGCAAGCTACTTTCATCTATTATTCTTGCGGGATAGACAGGCAGATGTCTGAATCCATTTTTCTCAGAAAAATCCAGATGCCTCGTTCTCCACTCCAAAGCGCCCGAAAGCTGGGAGCAAGCGTCCCACCTCACTGTCAGCCCTCTCTCAAATTCTGAAAATCCTTCTTTCTCAGCTTGAACGAGTTTGTGAGATACTTATCTCTGACGACCTGATTGTCGGCCAATTCCTCTGGCGTTCCCTGAAAAAGGATGCGCCCCTCAAAGAGCAGATAGGCGCGATTGGTGATGCAAAGCGTCTCTTCAACGTTATGGTCTGTGATAAGAATGCCAATGTTGCGGTCTTTAAGTTTCCAGACAATATACTGGATATCCTCGACAGCAATGGGGTCCACACCGGCAAACGGTTCGTCGAGCATAATAAATTTAGGGTCGATGGCCAGACAACGGGCAATTTCCGTTCTTCGGCGTTCGCCTCCAGAAAGACGATCGCCATAGTTTTTCCTGACCTTTTCCAAGCGAAACTCCTTAATGAGGCTCTCCAACGATTCGCGCTGTTCCTCCTTCGATTTACCAGTCATTTCAAGCACAGAAGCGATGTTATCCTCCACGCTCATTTTCCTGAACACAGAAGCCTCCTGCGCCAGATAGCCGATTCCGGCCTTGGCACGTTTGTAAACTGGAAAGTTCGTTATCTCCTGGTCGCCGAGAAAAATGCGGCCACCATTGGGAACGACCAATCCTGTTGTCATATAAAAAGAAGTGGTTTTTCCAGCACCGTTCGGCCCCAAGAGCCCAACGATTTCTCCTTGCTTCACATCAAAAGACACGCCGTTGACAACTGTTCTCTTGCCATATTTTTTCACCAGACCTTCCGTGCGCAAAACCAAGCGCTCTTCATTGGAAGTTTCTGCGGGCTGCAATCGTATATTGTCCATTTTGTTTTATACTCAAGTGATAATTCGTCTTCTCATTGGTTTCCAGCGTCTTCAACACGCTCTGCTTTCTTGGCTTCATTCCAAATTTCGTCCATTTCAGCGAGCGACATATCTATCAGCTGACGACCTTGCTTAAGCGTATGCGCCTCCAGATAGTTGAAGCGGCGGATGAATTTACGGTTGGTCTTTTCCAGAGCATTCTCTGGATTTATCTTATACAATCTGGCCGCATTGATGAGTGAGAACATGACATCGCCAAATTCCTTCTCCATGTCATCCTGGTTCCCCTGCTTCGCTTCAACTTCAAATTCGGAAATTTCCTCCTTCACCTTGTCCCACACCTGCGTGCGGTCTTCCCAGTCAAAGCCAACGTTGCGTGCTTTATCTTGTATGCGATAGGCTTTTATCAGCGCCGGCAAAGCGTCTGGCACACCGCTCAAAACCGTTTTGTTTCCGTCTTTCTCTTTCTGTTTCAGCAATTCCCATTGTTCGCTCACAGCCTGCGCCGTATTGACGTCTGCCTGCGCCTGTCCCTCTGGCGGAAAGACATGGGGATGACGGAATATCAATTTGTCGCAAAGATGGTTACACACATCCGCCATATCGAACGCGCCATGCTCCGAACCGATTTTTGCATAAAAACAGACATGCAACAACACATCGCCCAACTCCTTACAGATGTTGGCGTCATCGTGCTTCATGAGTGCATCACAAAGTTCATAGGTCTCTTCAATGGTGTTTGGCCTCAGGCTCTCGTTGGTTTGCTTACGGTCCCAAGGACATTTAACGCGCAACTCATCAAGAACATCCAGCAGACGTCCGAAGGCCTGCAACTTTTCTTCACGTGTATTCATATCAACATTAAGAATATTCCGATTTCTTTTTCCGGTGGGGCATAAACGCGCACACCGCCCTATTTATCTGCATGCAAATTTACAAAATAATTACCATGTGGGCTGCAAACTTTCAGATATCGCTGCATCCGCCTTCGTTTTTTCATCGTACTATCATATTTTTTACTGATTACAAGGAGCGAGAAATACATAACAAAAACCTCGTTCGCGGAATGCCAACTTTAAACTCCACAGCCATTCTGCGCCCCCACTTATTCCGCAACAGTTCCCCCACTTAAGCAGAAAGAATACATACAGAACAAAAATCAACCACCTCGTAACGTAAATTAATGTTTTTCCATCAGTCAATAATCAGGAAATGAGTAAATTTGTGATTGCTTTAATCTCCAAGAAAACATGACCAAGCCACAAAACATATTCATTTTCACACTCTTATTTTCTGTTTTACTGGTCCCCAACGACGCTTTTGGCAGAAAAAAAGACCGCAACAAACATGGACGTGAAGACATTGGCGCCATGCTTGAACCCGACGCCATGCCGATACGGGCCATACAAGACCGCAACGCCCTGGCTGCGCAAAGCATGCCTTTTTATACGCATAAGGGAAATATCAACACGAAATACAAAGAGGGCATTGACGTTTCGCATTACCAAGGCACCATTGACTGGCAACGCGTGGTTAGAAGCACGAACATCTCCTACGTTTACCTCAAAGCAACGGAAGGGGCCAACTATGTGGACGACACCTACCGGCGAAACCTTACTGAAGCCCGACGTGCCGGATTGAGCGTTGGCAGCTATCATTTTTACCGCGCCAGCGTGTCGCCGCAGGAGCAATTTAACAACATCGTCAGAAATATCAAGCCGGCGGAGCAGGACCTTGTCCCCATCATTGACATTGAGCACCGTGGCAACGTTTCTGAGGAGCAGTTCATCAGAGACCTGACAGAACTAATCAAGAAGGTTGAACAGTATTACGGCAAAAAGCCATTGCTCTATTCCTACCAGAATTTCTACAACCGCCATTTCCTGGGGCTTTTCCGCCACTATCATTGGATGATTGCAAAATATCAGTCGGAGAGTCCAGTGTTGCTGGACGGGCGCGACTATATTATGTGGCAGTACACGTCGAAGGGAAGCATTGACGGCATCAAGGGCCACGTTGACCGTAGCCGCATTATGGGAAACCACAACCTCCAGACGCTTGGGATGTAGCGAACAAGCCAACAACAGGATTTTTCACAGACTGGCAACTGGAGGCTTTTCATGTGTATAATGGAGGTATTCTATAATGGAAGAATCAACGTAAGGAAATAATCCAGACCACCCGATTTCCGTTTTTCTGGAAAACGCTATTAATTACTTAACCCTCATTAAAACGCTCACCTAAGCAAGGATGAATAAATTCAAGATACATTCGGACTTTGCCCCTATGGGAGACCAGCCGGAGGCCATCGCGCAACTGTCGCAAGGCATTGCAGACGGCGTTCCTGCCCAGACGCTCTTGGGGGTCACTGGCTCTGGAAAGACCTTCACCATTGCCAACGTTATCGCCAATGCGGGCAAACCGACATTGGTTTTAAGCCACAACAAGACCTTGGCAGCACAGTTGTATTCTGAATTTAAGGGATTCTTCCCAGAAAATGCGGTTGAATATTACGTGTCGTACTACGACTATTACCAGCCAGAAGCCTACATCGCTTCAACAGATACCTATATAGAAAAGGACTTGGCCATCAATGAAGATATAGACAAACTGCGCTTGGCAGCGACTTCCGCGCTTTTGTCGGGCCGCAAGGATGTGGTGGTGGTGTCATCGGTGTCTTGCATCTACGGTATGGGGAACCCTTCGGCGTTCTATGAGAATGTGATTGAACTGAAAGTGGGAGCGCAAGTATCTCCCAACGTCTTGCTGAGAAAGCTCGTTTCCAGTTTATACACCCGAAACGACGTGGCGCCAAAGGCGGGAAATTTCCGCGTGAAAGGTGACACGGTGGATATTTATCTAGCTTATGCCGACGAACTGCTGCGCGTTTCCTTCTGGGGCGACGAGATTGACGGCATTGAAGAAATTGACGCCTTGAACGGTTACAAACTGGCGGAATTTGAGGAGTATAAGGTTTACCCGGCCAACCTATTCCTGACTTCCAAGGAAACACAGGAAATGGCTATCCGAAAAATTCAAGACGACCTGAGGAAACAGGTGGCGCTCTTTGAAGAGGAGGGGAAAACGCTTGAGGCTAAAAGACTGCAAGAGCGCGTCAGCTATGACATTGAAATGATCAGAGAGCTGGGGCACTGCTCTGGCATTGAAAACTACTCCCGATATTTTGACGGGCGCGAAGCGGGAACACGCCCCTACTGCTTGCTGGACTTTTTCCCTGATGACTTTTTGATTGTCATTGATGAAAGCCACGTAAGCGTTCCGCAAATCCGTGCTATGTATGGAGGCGACCGTTCCCGAAAGGAGTCGCTGGTCAACTACGGATTCCGCCTACCTGCCGCCATGGACAACCGCCCACTGAAATTCGAGGAATTTCGCGAACTGGCCAAGCAGGTGATTTATGTCAGTGCAACGCCCGACAATTATGAACTAAATGAAAGCGAAGGCATTGTTGTCGAACAAGTTATCCGCCCAACTGGCCTGCTTGACCCGCAAATAGAAGTGCGCCCGACGGACTTTCCCGTTGACGATCTGATGGACGAAATTCAAAAGGCCGTTGGGAACGACGAGCGAACACTGGTGACGACGCTGACAAAGCGAATGGCGGAAGAACTGACGGAATATCTGCTTAAAAATGGCATATCAACTGCCTATATCCATAGTGACGTTGACACCCTGGAGCGTGTCAAAATCATGGAGGACCTGCGGGCGGGAATTTACAATGTGCTGGTCGGTGTGAACCTACTTCGCGAGGGACTTGACCTGCCAGAGGTGGCATTGGTGGCCATTCTCGACGCAGACAAAGAAGGCTTCCTCCGTTCCCATCGCTCGCTGACACAAACCGCAGGACGCGCCGCAAGAAACGTCAACGGACGCGTCATCATGTACGCAAAAAAGATTACGCCTTCGATGCAACTGACCATCGACGAGACGGCACGACGACGCCTGAAGCAAATCCAGTTTAACGAAGCACACGGCATTACGCCAAAGGGCATCAAGAAGAACGTGAAGACCAACGAGCTGGCCCAGATGAGACAGAACGATGCCGAACAAAAAAACGCTCCCAAACCATACGGCACGGAAGAAAGGACTGTGCATGTTGCAGCAGAGGATTTTTCTGCCGCATACGGGAAAAAGAAGTCAGAGACGACTGAGGAGCGCATCGAGCGACTGAGAAAGGCGATGAAAGAGGCTGCCGCCAGACTGGACTTCATTGAGGCCGCACAACTGAGAGACGAACTGCTTGCGCTTGAAAAAAGAAATGAGGCAAAAACGCTTTAACACCTATTTATAATAAAATATGAGATTCTTGATATTATCAGACATACATGGCTCACGTCCGATTTTGGAAAAGGTCATGAAATTTTACGATAACGGACACTATGACATGCTCCTATTGCTCGGCGATTTGCTGAACTATGGTCCGCGCAACGGTGTGCCAGAAGGACTTGACGCACCAGGAGTGGTTGAAATTCTTTCAAAATACCAGAAAGACATCGTTGCCGTTAGGGGCAACTGTGACAGCGAGGTCGACCAAATGCTCCTCCCCTTCCCCATCATGAGTACCTATGCTATCGTTGCCGATGGAAAACACCGCATCTTCCTCACACACGGACACATCGTCAACGAAGGCAACCTCCCCCCAAAGGGCTGTTGCGAGGTGTTTTTCTACGGCCACACACATTTGTGTGGCATCAATCCTTCTGAAAACGGAGGCCCTGCTATATGCAACACAGGGTCGCCCACATTCCCCAAGGGTGGCAACCCGTCAACATTCGCCACGCTCGAAGACGGTGTCCTGTCGTTGAGACTCCTTGATGGAAGCGTTTTGAAGCAACTGAGGGTGTACTAAGAAAAAGGGCGGCAACATTCCTCGCTGGCACCCAAAACAACGCTGGCAAATGCGATTTTTTGACAAGAGAATAGGGGGATACTGAAAAATCGCTACCGCCAAAGCACATTATCTGATTTGTTTTGAATAACTTTGCATGCTATGGGTAGAATTCTTGCAATTGATTATGGTAAAAAGCGCACAGGGTTGGCTGTAACAGACCCCCTTAAAATAATTCCAGGCGGTCTGACAACAATCGACACCAAAGACCTCATGAAATTTCTGAAGGACTACATTGCGCGCGAAGATGTTGAGAAAATCGTGATTGGATGGCCGACACAGCTAAACGGCTGTCCGTCTGAAAACGCAGCGCGCATTGCCAATTTCATCAAAGCGTTTGAACGCGAAATCCCCAGCCTCCCCATCGTTCGCTATGATGAGCGCTTCACATCGACCATTGCCCACCAAGTGATGCTTGATGCCGGACTCGGGAAAAAACGCAGGCAAAACAAGGCGCTGGTGGACGAAATCAGTGCGACGCTGATTCTGCAATCATACATGGGAAGTTCAATGATGTAAATCAAACAGTGACGTGTCCCAAACACCGGTTTTGCCAGCCAGTTTATTTCCAAGAAAATATGTATAACAAAGAAATATGATTTTACCAATTTACACATACGGACAGCCCGTGTTGCGAAAAACGGCTGAGGATATTACCATGGATTATCCTGAACTGCAACAACTCATCCAAGACATGTTTGAAACGATGGACCACGCCGACGGCGTTGGACTCGCCGCCCCACAGATTGGCAAAGCCATCCGCTTGGTGGTAATTTCCCTCGATGTCATGAAAGATGATTTTCCTGAATACAAAGACTTCCGCCACGCCTATATCAACCCCTATATCATTGAAACGGACAACAGCAAAACGGAATCAATGGAAGAAGGCTGCTTGAGCCTGCCAGGCATTCACGAACCAGTGCGCCGCCCAACGCGCGTTCATGTCAAATATATTGACGAACAGGGAAATCCTCACGATGAATGGGTTGAAGGATTCTTAGCACGCGTTATGCAGCATGAGTTTGACCATCTTGACGGACACGTTTTTGTCGACCACCTGTCTGCCCTGCGCAAGCAAATGATCAAAAGCAAAATTTCTGCCCTGCTGAAAGGGAAGGTGCGTTGCAGCTACAAGACGAAGGGCGCGAAATAAACAGGCCGGCACCCGCATCAGACTGGCGCACCCTGGAGTCTTAGTTCCAGCATCGCCGTTGGGCGAATGCAAGTCAGTCGACAGAAAATATTTGAAATCCTGTACGGTTTTTTCAACTTCCCTAACCCCGACCAATATTGCGAAGGCAGTGGCACTCAGCCATTGCCTTTATGCAAGTAGGGAACAAAAACGATTTCTGTGTTTCATCCTTCCAGAAAAACCTCCATGACAAAGGCCAACAAACAGATAATGGCAACGTGGCGCAAACGTCTGACTGCCACCATTGCGTCGGCGCTTTTCTCCGTATGCCCGCTTTTATCACAAATAAACACCGACCAAGTGATTTTCATGGGAAGGAGTGCTCTGGCTTCAAGCGATTATCTGACCGCCATCCACTATTTCAACCAGGTCATTGAGGCCAAGCCTTTTCTGTGGGAGCCTTATTACTTCCGTGCATACACCAAATTTATCCTTGACGACTACACGGGAGCGGAGGAAGACTGCACGAAATCCATCAATGCAAACCCGTTTCAAATTGGAGTATACCAGTTGCGTGGTCTTTGCCGCATCCGCCTCGAACAATACGATAAGGCGGCAGAAGACTACACCAAAACCATTGCAGAAAAACCACAAGACGAGGGGGCATTATACAACCGCGGACTATGCCATCTGCAACTCAAAGAATATGACAAAGCGCTGAAAGATATTGACGCACTGCTCAAATTCAAACCGAATTTCTACAGAGCCTACGCTATAAAAGCACAAATTTCTCTGGCGCAAAAAGACACCGTACAGGGCATCAATTACATTGACAAGCTCTTGAAATTGAATCCTGAAAATGCCGATGGATGGTCGTTTAAGGGAAGATATGCTCTTGAAAAAAAACGCTATGAGGAAGCCGATTCGTGTCTTTCCATCGCCATAAAACTACAGCCAAACAACTACGAATGCTATCTGGCGCGTGCCCTGGCCCGCCACGGGATGAACCTGTTTGGATATGCCATTGCAGACTACGACAAAACTATTAGCCTCGTTCCGCAGCATTTCGTGGCACACTACAACCGCGGACTTCTTCTGGCCTTGGTCGGGAGCAACAACAAGGCCATCGACGATTTCTCGTTTGTCATCAACAAGGAACCCGACAATGTCATGGCCATCTACAACCGCGCCCTGCTGAGAAAAGAAACGGGAGACTACCGCGGAGCTGCGGCTGATTTCACTAAAATCATACGGCAGTTTCCCAATTTCACCTATGGCTACTATGCCCGTGCCGAATGCCGCAGGAAATACGGAGACGTGCGCGGTGCGCTCAACGATGAGAGTGTCGTGGCACGCGCCAACTTAGACATGTTCTTCGGCAAATCATCACGTCGCTATCCCGTCAAGCGTTGGCGACAAAACAACGACCACAGCCTCGACAAATACCAAGAACTCGTTGAGGATGCCGACAACGACTCCACAGGGTCGGCCTACGGAAGGATGCTCTCTGCTGATTTGTTTGGACGTGTGCAGAACAAAGCGACCGACAAGACGCTGATCCACCCATTCTTGTTCACCTTCAATGCTCCGGCTGCCAACAAAAGATACCGGTCTGTTGCCTTCGTTGAACAAGCGGCTGAGATTTCGCAAAAGATGGCAGGTGTTGCACCACTTGAATTCTCTGCGGAATACGCACACAGCAGTTCCGATGAAAACCAAAAGGCCGACAGGATAACTAATTGCAAGCGTTTCAAATCTGAATCCGACAGCCTGTTTGCACAGTCGGTGATTGCCTCAGACAGATATGATTACCCTTTGGCCAACAAACTGCTGCAGAAAGCGTCTGACGCCAACAGCAATGCCAAAATGAAATTTGTGCTTGACATCCAAAAAGCCACAATTTTATATTTCGAGTTTCTGGCTTCACAACCATCTGCCACACCGGCCATCGCTCCCAACACAAACCAAAGGGGAGGTCATTTGTCTGATGACCGACTGGTTGCTGGCAACAAGGCAACACTCAACGCGGCCGCAACAATATTGAAGAAGTTGGCAAGCAGCACGGAACTGCCCAACCAATATGCTCTATATAATTTAGGATGTATCGAAGCCAAGACGGGAGACACGAAACAGGCCATCAAACATTTTTCAGAAGCCATAAAGGCCGACAAAATGTTTGCAGAAGCCTACTATAACCGCGGACTGCTCTTGCTCGAACAAGGCGAAAAAGACAAAGCACGTCAAGACCTCAGCAAAGCGGGAGAACTGGGTTTGTATAAGGCATACGCCATTCTCAAGGGGGGATTCTGATGAATCACGTGGTCAGAAACTAAAAACTCTGCTGCCACACCTGTCATTTAGCCCCCAAAAAACACTGTTTTAAAGTCGCACCAAGCAAAAGTAATGGAACGCGAAATTGTTTTTTTATGATTCATAAGACAGAAGCACTTCCTGCTTTGGATTTACAAAAGAGCACGGAAGGAATCTTGCCAAACAGTTTTGCCAACCAACTTACATAACAAATAAACTCTACCAACATGGCAAGAAAGAAAAAGCCGTTACCACTACTCGAGAACATAACTATCACTGACATCGCAGCAGAAGGAAAAGCCATCGCAAAAGTTGACGGCCTGGCCGTTTTCGTTCCGTTTGTCATACCTGGAGATGTTGTCGATCTTCAAATCCGCCGCAAAAAACACAGTTTTGCAGAAGCTGAAGCCGTCAACTTCCACCAGTATTCCCCCGACCGCGCAAAACCATTCTGCCCGCACTTTGGAGTATGCGGCGGTTGCAAATGGCAGATTCTGCCATACGAACTGCAACTACACCACAAGCAGAAACAGGTTGAAGAAACCTTGCGGAGAATTGGCAAGGTGGAACTGCCGGAAATCAACGCTATTCTCGGAAGCCAGAAAACACAAGAATACCGAAACAAACTGGAATTTGGATTCTGCAACAAAAAATGGCTGACAAACGAGCAGGTGGCCTCAGGCGAAGTGTTTGACAATATGAACGCCGTTGGGTTTCACATCACGGGAGCCTTCGACAAAATTCTGGACATTGAAGAATGCCATCTGATGACAGACATCAACAACCGTCTGCGCAACGCCATCCGCGAATATGCTTTTGAAAACAATCTCTCCTTCTTTGACTACCGTGCCCAACAGGGACTGCTGCGCAACATGATGATTCGCACATCAACAACAGGCGAATTGATGTTGCTGATGCAATTCTGCATACACACACCTGAAGAAGAGGCCCAGGCCAAAGACACGCTTGCATTCATCCACAAAACATTCCCAGAGGTAACCTCTCTGCTTTATGTAAACAACACGAAATGCAATGACACAATTGGCGATTTGGACGTCTGCACATACTTTGGAACAGACCACATCTACGAAGAAATGGAAAATCTGCGCTTTAAGGTCGGTCCGAAAAGTTTTTACCAGACAAACTCCCTGCAGGCATACGAATTGTATAAAGTGGCCAGAGAATTTGCGAGCTTGACGGGCAACGAACTCGTTTACGACTTATACACCGGAACAGGAACCATCGCCAACTTTGTGGCTCATCAGGCCAAAAAAGTTATCGGCATTGAATATGTCCCGGAAGCCATTGAAGATGCCAAGGTGAATGCAGAATTAAACCACCTGAACAACACTCTGTTCTACGCTGGCGACATGAAGGACATCCTCACACAGGATTTCATCAACGAGCATGGTCGCCCCGATGTCATCATCACCGACCCTCCACGTGCTGGCATGCACGCCGACGTCATCTCAACAATTCTCTTTGCAGAGCCAAAACGCATCGTATATGTGAGCTGCAACCCTGCCACGCAAGCACGTGATCTGACGCTCCTTGACGAGGCATACCGTGTCGTAAAAGTACAACCTGTCGACATGTTTCCTCAGACGCACCACGTTGAGAATGTCGTGTTGCTCGAAAGGAGAAACAAGGCGGAATAAAAAAAGTAAACCGATAGCAGAGTCAACCTTCCAAAAGCCAACATCCCAATGACCAACGTCCACCGACACAACAGCCGCTTGTCTGCACGCCTGCAGCCACTGGTTGCAGAGGCCGACTCTTCAGCGTTATCCTGTCTGCTGAACCAGTTGAGCCACAGCGAATTCAGAACGGCGAGCTACATGCTTGCAGAAGAGTTATTGCCTGCCATGACGAACCCGTCGGCTTTCATGACACTTTTCTTCGACATCGTGCCACAAAAGCCCAAAGCCTATCTGGGCACATTTCTGAAAGCCGCAGCCAAACTGCATGCCAAAGCGTTGCTCAACCTGAAAGACGAACGTCTCCACCAATTCTCTGCAGGGTGTTCTGACATTGACTGCCGGAAAATATTAGACAGCCTGCTCCCGGTCACAAGTCGCCGCGAAGATGCCGACATCCTGCTTGACGAATTTGCCAAAGACACAGAATTCCGGCTCAACGCTCTTCAGCGTGCAGAAACCGATCTCTGCTACTTTCTCCTGTTTCAAAACCTGCGGCAAGAGGAAGAAAACAAGGATTTGATACGACACCACTACATCGTCCTGCTGAAGAAAGACAACAAACGGGCATACAACATGGCAAGCATCATGCGTCATTATTTTGACCTGCAAGACCTACCTGGACAATTTTCACTGAAACTCCAGAATTATGAATTGAGCCGTTTGGAAATATCCTACGAAACATTTACAAAAACACTTAACCAATAACACCACACAAAACCTAATCTCAAAAAAATGAAGAAGTCATTTTTATTGGTGCTTCTCGGAGCCACCATGTGTTGCACAGCAATGGCGGACAAGAAACCGTCAAAAAAACCTGCTGCAACCACCACGAAGTCGCAATCTGCCTTCACAAGCGGACAAGAGGGACTTTTTGGCGTGTTGAGACGTGATGCCGACTACTTTTTCGACATCCCCGATTCCCTACTCTCCCGACGCTTTCTGGCCACGGTGCGTTTCACCTCTACACCGGCAGGGACGGGAAAATATGGCGGCGAATCCGTAAACCAGCAAACCGTTTATTGGGAACCAGCGCCAGGAAATGTCATGCTGCTGAGGTCTGACCTCATGGTCAACATGGGAAATTCGATGGATGCCATCGACCGCGCCGTCAAAACGAGCAACAACAACCCCATCATCGGCACCTTCAAGATTGAAGGACACAGAAACGGACACTATTTGGTCAAAGTCACGTCATTCTTCAATGAAGACAACCCTGCCCTGGGTGTCAGTCGGGACATCAAAAAAGAATTTGGCCTGCAAGGATACATGCCGCAAGCATCATACATTGAAAGCATCAAGACATTCCCCTTAAACACGGAAATCAGAACGGTGAAGACATGGATGACTTCAACCACCAGCACCATCGCTGGCTCAAACACGGGACGTGTCACCCTGGGACTCAACATCTCCTTTGTTCTCCTCCCCAAAGACCCCATGATTCCACGCCTCTTCGATCCACGCGTTGGCTACTTCTCTGACAGATACTATGTCTTTGCCGACAATCAGCAGCGCTCTGAAACAATGCGTTTCATCACCCGCTGGCGTCTGGAGCCGAAAGACAGCACCGACATGGAAAAAATGAAACGCGGCGAACTGGTGGAGCCCAAAAAACCAATTGTCTACTACATCGACCCCGCAACGCCGAAGAAGTGGCGCCCCTACCTCATCCAAGGTGTCAACGACTGGCAAAAGGCATTTGAACACGCCGGATTCAAAAACGCAATCATGGCTAAAGAATGGCCTGTCGGCTGCGACAGCATGTCGATGGAAGACGCCCGCTTCTCTGTCATCCGCTATTATGCATCGCCCATTGAAAATGCCTACGGACCGCAAATTCACGATCCACGAACGGGCGAAATTATTGAATCACACATCGGATGGTATCACAACGTGATGCGACTCTGCCACGACTGGTATATGATTCAGGCTGGATGTGTTGACCCCGAAGCCCGCAAAATGAAACTCAGCGACGAACTCATGGGACAGCTCATCCGCTTCGTGTCGTCACACGAAGTTGGACACACATTGGGACTTCGCCACAATTTCGGTTCGTCAAGCACAGTGCCCGTCGACAGTCTGAGAAACAGAGCCTGGCTGGAAGCCAACGGACACACGCCGTCTATCATGGACTATGCCCGATTCAACTACGTGGCACAACCGGAAGACAGCATCACGCACGCCGGAATGTTCCCCCGCATCGGTGACTACGACTGCTGGGCCATCAAATGGGGATACACGCCGATGTGGAATGCCTACGACGCTGAAAGCGACCACTGGGAACTGGAAAAGATGACCAGCGAAACGCTGCGGGGTAACCGCCGTCTCTGGTTTGGCGATGGGGAAACCAACACGACAAACGACTCACGCTGTCAAAGAGAAGACTTGGGAGACGATGCTGTGAAAGCAAGCGAATATGGTATCTTAAACCTGAAACGCATCATCAAGCAGCTCCCAGAATGGACTTATGAAAGCAATGACATCTATGGCAAAAACCTCTCGTCAATGTACGACCAAGTCTTGACGCAGTTCAACCGCTACGCCAACCACGTGGCAGAAAACATTGCCGGCGTCTACAAAGACTATAAAACGGTGGACGAACCGGGAGCTGTATTCACCAACCTCTCACGCGAGAAACAGAAATACGCGCTCGATTACATCAACCGACATATATTCACCGAACCGACATGGCTCATTAATGTGCCTTACATGAACCGCCTGATGGCAAATCCGCAAGTCCTGACCATCGGTGTCGGACGCAACGTGATGGGACATCTCCTCAAATCGTCACGACTTGAGAAAATGACACCCGAATATCCGCTGAACGACTTTCTGAAAGACCTGACCAACATGTTGTTCAAGGAAACAGCAAGCGGTGCCAAGACCACTGAATACAGAAGAGCTTTGCAAACGACATACGTGACAACGCTCGTTGGATATTACAAAGGCGGAGACATCACAAGTCCAACACACGCCAACATGCTGAGCGCGTTACGGACGCTCTCCTCACGTCTGATAGTTGCACGCGCCGCCGATCAAGCAACACGCGACCACTATGCAGCGTTGACCGACATCATAAAACGTGCCTTGACCGTGAAATAAGAGCAACAAGCCTCTCAAAAAACCGTTGAGAGTATTCCTAAAACTCATTCCGTTTTTAAGGAATGCTCCTTTAAACAACAAAAAAAGATGTGTATCCTATCTTTAGCGATACACATCTTTTTTTTGCCCTACGACAATAACGACAAAATAAGTAGGCGTTCTATAAGCATCCCATTCAGGTCACATTTATCAACCAAAAGACGTACGAGTTAAAATTCTATTCTTGTCTGCGGGACAGCTCAACGCTGAAACGAAACTTGACAAACTTACTTCTTGCTGTTGTTCGGATTATGTGTCTTTATCCGATACCGAAGAACAGGGGCAATGCCTGCTGCAATCAGGAAGATACATGCGTCAACCACCATCATAATCTTCTTCTTGAAATCTTGCTGATTGTTCGTAATATGCTGATAATCATCGCTGTTTTAGGCGATAGATAGGCAAAAGAAACAAATCAGAAACAGATAAATCAATAAACCTCAGAATGAAAGAATGAGAAAACAAAAATTAACACAGAAAGCAAGGGCAATTTTCCGATTTTAGTCAATTGGCAAAAGTTGTATTGAAGGAATGAAGAATGAAGATTGAAGAAAAATATCATCCTTTTGAGAAAAACATAAAATAATCTCAATATTTTTTATAAATTTGCAACTATTCTACGAATAGTGCGTATAGTTAACAGAAAGTTTGAATTTTAGAAAAGAAAGGATTAAGTACGAAACAGAAATAAATACAATAATTGGTGAGATACTTCTCTGCCACTTCCTCAATGAGTTCAAAGCCCAACTTGTCAAATAGACCAAAGGGCAAGTAGTTAAAAATGAAGGAAGCGACAACCAATTCGATACATAAATATACATGAGCTTCGCTCTTGTTCTCAATTCAGAAAACCGCCAAATTGATGAACCACGAGAACTTGTAGTGATTGGCTCACGTCCCCAACGGGACGTGACCTTTCGTCCTACTTGTTTGTGGTTAAGGTGCTTGGCGGTACCTCTGAATTGAATAAGTAATCGGACTGGGTTACGCCCCTTTTCTTATTCAATTGTATGAAAAAACAATTTTAATAGCAACATTTATCATCTCTTGTATTAGCTCATTCACTTGGGAGACAGATGAAGAATGGCACAAGAAATTCACAAAATCAAGTTCATAGACTTGTTTGCTGGCATTGGGGAGTCCGAATTGCATTCCAGAACTTTGGTGGAGAGTGTGTTTTCTCTTCTATGTTGGATGAACAGGCAAAGCGAAACTTACTTTGAAGATTATGGTGATGTTCCTTTTGGTGATATAACCAAAGAAAGTACATAATTCCAAAGGATTTCTGCATTCTCATAAAAAATGATTGGTATTAATTTTGCAAATTTTAAAATAGATTATGAAACAGTTGATTATAAATAGATGCATTCTTATTTTTCTTTTAATATTTTTATTAGGAGCATGTACAAATGTAGAAGATATGGGGACAAGCCTCTATTTTTCTACAACAGATAGCGAACAGAAAGTAACCTTGAAATCAAATGGGGATATAGATGTGCAGCTTTCTTCGTTTGAAGATTCTGTTTCATTCGAAATTAACGCACAAACAGATTGGAATGTCTCATTCGATGATATGATGAACGAAAATTGGTGTAGAGTCGCTCCAACATCAGGAAGATCTGGTACTACACGTATTTTAATTAAGGCGGAAAATAATTCATCAGAAAGTGATAGAACTACAACATTGAAAGTTCAAAGTGGCTCCTCTGTAAAAAATATAAATGTTAAGCAACTATGCCGTGAGCCGTTATCTTTTGGAGAAGGAGTAAAAACAAAAGATAATGTACGAATGCTTGATAATCGTTTTTCGAAATATATTATTGAATATAGCGATAATGAGATTATTTTGGATTCATCACTTCCTTCAAATTTGACCCCAAATATTGGAGATATTCTTGTATTTCCACTACAACTAGCATATCGTCCTGCATACATTGGTAAAGTTGCTTCAATACATCAACAAAACGATAGAACTATTCTTGGCATGAAATTTCCATCAATGGAAGAAATGTTTACTGAATTTAATCAGGATGTTAAACTTAATTCTTCAAATATATATGTTGCAGTCGATCCAAATTCAGAAGGGGAAGAGTATGATTGTAAAGTTGTAGACAGTTCTGTATGGGACGAAATGGACTCATACATTGTTGATGATGAAAATTATGATCCATCAACAAGAGGCTCCATTGGCACAAATGGAATTGAAAATGTTGATTTTACTATTGAAATTCCAATTGAAAAGAAAGTATTTACTGGAAAAGTATACATACGTATTCATGGTAACATAAAAATGCTTTCCACTTCAAGCGCAGATATGCTTTTACATCAAGAAATTGGATTAAAAGGAGATTTGAATTGGGCAGATGTTCCTGCCGAAAGAAAATTCATTCCAATTTTAAAAGGTAAGAAATTGCCAATTATGGGTTCTTTATTGGCTGGTCTAGTACTGAAACCTGAACTTGATTTGTTTTACGAAGGAGAGATTAAAGTACAAAGTGGTTTGAATTGTGAAATTCTTAGTAACGATTTTACATGCTCAATCCGAGATTACAAGGTCGTATCTGCGTCAACAAAAGAAAAAAAGAGAAAGATATTTTTTAGAGTAAAAAACATCTATACAAGAGCCGAAATTGGCTTGTCGACAACTGGAGCACTATTCTATTTAGTAGGAGATGAAAGGCTCATGTCTTTCGGCGCAAATTTAGAGGCAGGTGTTGGCATTAGCGGTGAGAAATCTGCAGGTATACAGTTCCCACAGATTGCAAATTTTGATTTTAATGTTTCAGTATATCCGTTCGTTTACATATCTCCTTGGGTTCAATTTAGTGGAAAAATATACAAGAAAGATAAAATGGTCAAATTCAAAGGTGACCCTTACTTAGTAAGTCTGTTACCTACTTTCGCTATAAATCAAGCTCAAAAAGTTAACAAAAAAGTTTCTGTTGATACAAACGTTGATAAACAAAGTTTTATTTCGTCTAAGGACAATGGAGTTGCTCTATTCAAAAAAGAAGCATCTACTCCTATTATGAAATCCTCAACAAACAATAATAATACGCGAAGCGTTATAAAAAGATCTTCCTATTCCCAAAACTATAACCTTTCTTTTAGTGTGACAGACAATGGAGAATATGAAATAGCTCCGTACGTAGAGACTGTTGATGGAGAAATGGTTTATGGAGAGAGAGTACCTGTATATGCAGGATGGATGGAAGAGTTTTATAATTCTACTAATGGTGACAAATGGTTCCATAATAACAATTGGCTCAGTGAGAAACCAATATATGAATGGTATGGATGTAGAGGAGAATCCACGATTGACTTGCACGATAATAATTTGACAGGAAATGGCATTATTAGAAATGCTCAGAACTTACATTCTATGAATCTGCAAGGAAATAATCTGCAAAGCCTTTATATAGAAGATTGTCCGAATATTGATCCTGGTTATGGCTTTTCTGTTGATGGTTTAAAATTAGAGTCTCTTACTTTTAACCGGTGTTTGGAAGGTCATGGGCAGCATTTTTTTGGCAATAATTATTACTCTAATAATTCAAAAATAACGGATATAAAGAAGATATTGGTAGAAAATGTCAACAATTTAGGAAGGGTATTCTTTGAACACGTTAAATCTGATTATATTGAATTTAAAAATTGCCATTTTGACGGTCAAGGTTGTTCTTGTGACTATCAAGTAGGTACACTTTGTTTTGACAATTGTGTTGTTCCTTCTGGAAGACTTGAAAACGAAAATGGTAATCTTGTTATAAAGAACTCAACAGTTGGTGATAATTGGGCGATTCATGGAAAATATATAACAATTAGCAACTCTACTATCAACGGAAAATATATAGGCTCATTTTCAGGCTCAGAAAAAGACTATGAAAAATTATGGAGAAATCATTAGTAATATTCAATAATGAATTTGTTTTATTATATTGATAACACGTATAAAGCGTATTTATCTTATTAAGATTGACAACTAAATAGACAGTCCACTGATTTTCAGCAGCAATGCCAATTATCAGTGGAGTGTTGTTTCCAAATTGAATTCCACAAGTTTCATGGAAATAATAGACTACTGTGTCCAATGAAAGTGACTGTTGATTGATAGGAAGATTACCAACAAGCAAATGAAGATGCCAATCGTAAAGAAGAACCAAAAGAACTACTGTGCATAGTGACCGAGATAGCAGCCATCATATTCCTTGTATCGCTCATGGACTTTCTTCCGTTCATCGGCAAACATGGAATTGACCTCACGGATATGCATCTGCATCTGTGCGGTCATCCATTGGCGTTCTTTGGCAAACAGATCTTGGATTTTCTGCCAGTCAGCATCATTGACATTTACAGACACCTTTAATTTTGTGGGAGCATTTTCCAAGACTTTGTCTATGTGCTGATTGATGGTATCAACCTTTTTGCTGATAGTAGTCACAGCACCACCTAATTTGGCTTCTGCACGCTGATACTGCTGAATGGCAGACTCCAGTTCAAGTGTGGCATTGATGAAGGTACTGGTAGCCTTATCAATGTCTTCACTCAACTGCTTCAACTCAGGAACACGGTTTACAAGTCCATCCTCGGCTTGCTGTTCCTCAACCTCGTTTTCGACATCATTCATCATGTTGTCGAAGTCGGATCTTTCTTCTGTGTCTATGTTTATCTTGCTTTTTCTGATTGCCATATTATCATTGATTTATCGGTGGAAACTTCTGCTGCGTGGTTTAGGCTTGCACATGGAATGAGCCATCTGTACGCAACGGTGGGCAAACTTCCAGTCATCTTCATCTTCCTTCTTGCCCCAACCAGAAGAAGGAGCAGAACCGCCACCACCACATGACTCAGACATGTAAGTGGCTGCGTCAATATACCCTGCAAACAACAGCATTGCTACATGAGCTACATTCTCTGTTGTCGCTATATCATTATCCTCTGGAATCTGAACCTCATTAGTAAAGACATCTTTGACAGAGTTCGGAATCCACACCTTTTTGACTTCATCGCCAATGTTGATTGTGAATGCCGTTTGTGTGATTTGAGGTTGCGACTTTGGTTGTGATGCAGTTGGAGTATGAACGACAGGACGAACTGGGCGAGGCGTAGAAGCAACGGATGGAGAAACAGGCTTTGTCTTGACTTGTGTAGGTTGTGGGTGCAGTTTCATCCATGTGTCTTCAATCTTTGATGCCATAAACTTTCTGCCAATCTCTGAAGCCTTGAACACGGAAGCATTCTTGCCGACTGTGTAGCCGACAAGTTTCCGCTGCTTGTCGTAACGAGGTTTAACCTCATAACCTTTCATGCGCAACAGATTGAAGTATCTGTCAATGTTAAATTGCTGCATATCTTTGAGGGTGTTTTCACAATCCTCCGCAAGTTCCACTTTCCGCATATTCCGTATCTCCTGCGGTTGTTCCCACCCATGACGCATATTGATGATTTCCGCAGCCTTCATTGCCCGAAGATGAATATCATGCACATCGTTGGTGTTACCCTCCATATCTACACGGCAACAATCAATGTGAAGGTGCAGCGTTCCAGACTTAGAATCAGAGTGCAGTCCGCCCACATTCATAGAATTGGTGAAGTTGGTCTTTATCTCATTGGAGAAACCGTTGGGTTTAAGACCTACAGAATCCAAAACTTCCAATGCTTCGTCTTGGAGGTTTGCCCAATCTCCCATCGTGAAGTTGGCAGATTCCTCTTTTGATGGGGAAAGTACAAAAGTGGTCATGAACCTTTCCAACTTTCTGCCAAACGTCCTTTCCGCTTGATGATACTGGCAATGATGCTTCATCATGTACCAGATGGCGGTAGGGTCAAGGCCATCGGGCATATTGTTCACCTTGACCGTTTTTGCATTCTCCTTTTCCAATGCGTACCTTACGGAATTGCCTCCGTACGATACGACCTTTGCGAGCATAATCATAATTATTCCTTTGATTTGGTCTGTACGTTTGTTGCGATATTCTCTTCAATGCTATACCAATGTTGGATAAGTCCTGCAACGGCATCAATCCACCAACTCATGAACTTCTCGTTCTTGAAGAACCGAGCCTTTTCCTCAGCCGTTTTCTTGGATAGCACGTTGCTGATTTTTATCAAATCCGTCCTTGCTATGGCGAGAGAATTGAGGGCATCCACCTCATCCTTGGTAAGCCTCATGCGTGGACGGTGCTTTAAGCCAGTCTCAACGACATAGCGGCTCAGACTTATTCCACACTCCTTGGCAAGCTTCTGGAGCTGCTTCAACTCTTCTTCCGTGCATCGGTAGGTATGGACTTCCGTAGGCGGTTTTCTTATGATGTTCTTCTTTCTCATTTGTTCTTGTCTCAAATTAAAATGGGATGATTACAAGCATCTTACAAAGGTGGTCACGACTGCGAGCCTGCGAGTAGTCCGAGAAACTTTTAGGAATACAGAAAGACGGACACGGCTTCTGTATTACAAAAGGATTTCTCGAAAAGTACCTATAAAATGACGGCACTTTTAACAGCCTCCGTCCCCAAGGCTGCTTAAACGTATAACAGTTGAGCGGTAGCCTATGGCGGTTAATCGTCCTTTGGGATGATTTTTATGTATAGTGGCTTATTAGCCTCTGTATGCCTATTGATTGCCGTTATGGTATTCGTTAGGCTTGTAGCCATTGGCATTAGAACCGTTAGACTGTTGTGTTTGTCCTCCAAACTGATGCTGTGGATATGTATTGTGCTCTCCCTCATTCTGTTTGGCATCTGCTTCTTGCAGGGAAGAAGGATTGCCAACAGACTGTCTGGAGTAGTTTTGCTGTGAAGAAATTCCACCAATAATAGCATTGGAAAGATTGCCATTAGTTCCGTTCTTACCCACGCTTCCATTATCATTAGATGAAGCCGAATTTAGGGAAGAAGAAATATCTGCCGTAGAAGAATTGCCCTTGTTGTCTGTATCGGATATTCCATTGGAAAAATGCCCATCTTCCTTGTCCGACTTTGTATCATCCTCCGTTGTCGTAACAAATACTCTTACTTGTGGAACTTCCGTATGGACGATTGCAGAGCCATCCGCATTGCGCTTCAATGAAAAGCCGTTCTTGACAAATCTTCCGTCCACATACCAACCAGAGAGTGAATGCAGGGTAATGATGCGGTTGTCTCCAACCTTTTGTGAAGAGGAAATGCCCACAGCCTCCATAGCTTGTAAAAGTTTGGGGACGGTCTTGCGGTCTTTATCCCAGAGTTTGGCAAGTTGGGTATTGTCAACCAGACATTGCCCACACAAGATTTCCACTTGTTGGGTTTTGCTGATAGAAACAAGTGTTGTTTCACGTTCAGCAAGAGAGGCAAGAGACATGAAGCATTCCATGCGGTCAATCTTGTACTTCTTGCAGCGAAGATACCCCATCTGTGCATCGGACAGCGTGAAGCAGTAATGTATCTTTTGTTTATCCATGTTCTGTGAATTTTGAATATTATAACCATAACTGGCAAGACTGTTTTTCTCAGTAAAGAGAAAATCATCTGTGCCATCCTCTCCTTGGGGAAATGTCCTCTGCGATAACATAGAGTTCGCCTTGCAACCTGTCATTAGAATGACTGCTTAATCGTGAAATGCATTCAATGCAAACAGACTGGGCAAGAAGTTTTCTTCTGCCGATAGTTGCTTCATCATTGATGCCCTTGTTGGCTCCGCATTGCTCGGCAAGTCCATTGAAAGCATCACGCATCCGAAAGTAGCCGTTGCTAGTATTTATGTAGCTCACGGCAAGGTCAGCGACATTTGCCAACTTGCTTCTATACTCCTCATGGGAAATATTATCCTTCATCATCGCCATGTCTATTTACAAAGTTCACTCAAGTGCTTGGTCGCTGCAGCCTTAGTCTCTGCCTCGGACATACTGCGGTTCTGGCGCATCCAGTTCAAAAGCTCGGACTTCTCAAAGTAGATAATCTTGCCGTTGGGACGGAAGAACGGAAGTTCATGCTTGTGTGTCATCTTGTAGAGACTGCTCTTTGATATACCCATGAATAAGGCTGCTTCCTCCAATGTCAATACTTGCTTGGCATCACGGAGGAGGTTCTCCATTATTCCAATGCGGTGCTCATGTGACTCTACCTTCAAAATAAGAGTTTCGGTGTCGATAGTTTTGTTCATTATCCTGTAATTTAATTGTTTGTAATTCGTTGTACTGCTTGTTTTGAAAGTGTAGTCCCCCATGGCAGAGAGAAATCCCTGCCCGATAAATGGGGACTACAAAAGTGAAATTAACTGGTTGTTATCCTGAAAAGTTCTGTTTACTTGTTATCCTGTATAAAAGTTATTCTGCGTGGATGGGTGTTGGTGGCTGCTGTCCGCTTTGTCCTCGGTATTTGCTTGTTCTCTTCACGCTGTTTGCGACCTCGAAAGGCTTTCTTCATATTGTCAACAGCCTTGACCTTTTCATGCGTCAGCACATCTGCATAGATGGAGGTGGATTTGAGTGACTTGTGTCCCATCAGCTTCTTGGTAGTCTCAATGTTACCAGTAACCGCCTGCACCAAAATTCCGAATGTATGTCTGGCACAGTGAAAAGAGATATTCTTCCCAATGCCCACCTTTTTAGCTATCCTTTTAAGGGCTGCATCCACATTAGCCTTGGCAGGAAGGTGAAACACAAAATCATCATTGCCTTTGGGTGGCATCCATGACAAGGCGGTATTGCCGATTGGTACGGCATTGAGAGCCTTGGTCTTCTTTTGGATGATTACAAGCGTGTTTGTTTCCTCGTTCCTCTTGATATCACTCCACCGCAGAGCCTTGATGTCGCTGATACGAAGTCCTGTTAGACAGGCAAAACCAAAAGCTCTCTGTGTCTCTGCAACTCCAGGACTTCTCTCATCTGAAGCCATGAACCTTTTCAGTTCATCTGGAGTGAGATACTGCTTATGTGATGTCTTTGGCTTGGGAAAGATGTCTGACTTCTCCAACTGGTAGAAAGGGTTAGCCTTCAACTTGCCGAACTTGACAGCCTTGTTGAACACCGTCACTATGCGCTGTTGAACATTGTGAAGGGAACCTTCACACAAAGGTTTGGCTTCAACTCGTACATACTTTTGGGGTACATAGTCGTTCTTCAACCAAAGGAAGAAAGCCTTTAACCATTCCTTGTCGAACTTCCTCAGAGTGATGTGAGGTCTGCGCTTGTTGGCAAGGAACTCGCTCATTAGGTATTTCAGATACTTTGATTGGTCAACAATAGCCTTGGAATAGTCTGTGTTGTCGCTCATCCAGTCGATGTAAGTCTGGATCCAATCTAAGACTTCGGGAGACTCGTCATTGGGGATTTCCTTCACAATCATCAAATGACCTACCTCTGGAATGGTCTCTGGATGAAGAATACGCTCTGCCCTTATCTGGTGAGCACGTTGCAATGTTTCTTCGTTCCTTGCTTTGGTCTCTGCATCAACCTCTGGCAACAAATAGAGGGAAAGAAATTCAAACTTGCGCTTGCCACCATCGTAGATGTCAAGATACAAGCTTATGTTGTCGTTGGCAAGTGCCTTTTGTCTGATAGTTATTGTCATGTCTCTATATGTTTTCGTTGTCAATGATTTATGTGAACATACCGTCAATGAGGTTGATGGCTTCCTCCTTCTTCTTGTCCACGATTTTAGCATAGATTTCCGTGGTCTGAATGTTGGAATGTCCCATCAGCTTGCTTGTGGTAAAAAGGTCTGCACCGAGCGTGAGCATCATCGTTCCGAACGTGTGCCGTGAGCAATGGAATGAGATATGCTTCTCAATCCCTGCCGCTTCCGCCCATTTGTGGAGAGCCCTGCCTATAACGGTCTGTGTGGTCGGAATGTCAAAGAAAGGAACATCATTTCCTCTTGGTTTCGGCAACCAACGCTTAGCCTCTTCCGAGAGAGGTATTATAACAGGCTTCTCCGTCTTTTGCATTTCCATGTCTATGTATTCGCCCTTTCCGTCAGCGGTCTTGAAGATGTGCATCGGCGCAAGACGGTACATGTCGCTTAATCGCAATCCTGTAAAACAAGCGAAGATGAAAGCCTCCTTGACCTCTGGGCGGTAACTATCCGTAGCTATGAGGGTGCGAAGTTCCTCTATAGTAAGGTATTCTTTCTTGCCTTCCTTGGGTTGGATGCGCTCACGTGCATCAAGTTCCTTCATCGGATTGTTTCGGATAATGCCTTGGCGCACAGCGTTATTGAGAGCAGTGGAGAACATTCCGAGGTATCGGCTTGCCGTATTCTCACTGATAGGTCTTGGCTCGCCATACTTGATATGGGAATTCGGGAAGTTACGCAAGAATTTTACATAACCACGGCAGAACTCCGCATTGACCTCTTCAAGCGCAATGAAGCCTTTGTTTGTCTCGTCAAGATACTTCTCCACGGTGTGCAGCATTTCCACACGGCAATGGAGTGTTGACTTCTTGATGCCGACACCACCTTCACAATACTTCTTTATCCAAGTAGTGAGAAGCATTGAACCTTGCTTGACGGTTTCCCAGTCCTGTATGCCATGACCATGCAGGGCTTTGATGCGCTCTGCCTTGATGCGTTCTGCAATCGCCATAGTCTGCTTGTTCTGTTCCTTACAGACAGGATTGATTTCGGAGACGAGATAGAGTTTGAGGTATTCATACTTTCTCACTCCCTTATAGTAGATGTCAAGATAGATGCTCTTGTTGCCATCTGCGAGCGACTTCAACCGAATTTTAATCGGCTCTTTCAGCTTTACTTGTTTCTTTGGTCTTGCCATGATGTATAAAGTGTTATTTTGTTTTTGTATTCTGCTGCCTGGAGGGTCTTTCTCCCTCTTGTTGAAAGTTCATGTCAGATATGGTTTCCAATGCTGACATTTGCTTTTCTTTCTCTTCCCTTACTTCGGAAAACTGATGTAAAGATAAGAAAATAAACCGAGAAACGAGAAACAAAACGGAAACAAGAAACAGTCTTTTATGTCTTTTTAAGAGTGAATTCCGCAAACATCAGAAAAATCAAATAGTCGCTTAATACATTGATACTTAGTGTGTTTGCTTTCATTTGTTTTCTTGTCTTTTCAAACGCATTTCGTAGGACTAAGATATTCTTGACGTCCTGCTCCTCGTTGTTCATGCTGATGTACACCGAGATAGCACCCACTACAGCTACTACACCTGCGATGGCATAGCACAATTTCACCACAATGGGCACATACTTGGCGATTTCCTCCGTTACCTGCGTCTACGCTGTCGTGCCGGCTGTGTAGTCACCTGCCGAGTTCTGCGCCATTGCTGCGCCACAACCCACCAAGAGCATAAGTGCCATTGCCTTTAAACGTCCAGAAGACATCACATTCTTTGCCTTCTTCAAATAATTCTTTGTCTTGTTAAACATTCTGTTTCCTTTTGTTTGTTAATCGTTACTTTTTATATACTCGTCTGCAGTTGAGTCTGTTGTTATCCTAAAATCTATTTACCTGTCTGATACCGTTATCCTAAATCTAATACCTACCATATCTGATACCCGAAGAATGCCGGAAACACGATAGAAGCTCCAATGATGAACAGACATGCGCCTACTAACATCATAATGGATTTCGTCACTCCGTCTTCTCCTGCGTTTATCTTGATATATATCTGCAATGCTGATATGACTGCTACTATGGCTGCTATGGCATAGAGCAGATAGAGCACATACAGCATCATTGTCACCACGTAGTCGTGCATGCTTGCCAGTGCGTCCGCTCCCCAACTATAGTTCACACCGCCACACTTTGCACATGCTCGAATGGGGATGCCCCACACCAATGCGGACAAAGCCCAATGAAACCGTTTCGTTTTCATAGTTCATTCTTCACCATTTGCCATTTTAGCTTCGGATCTCGCATAATCATGGCCGTGTATAGTTCTTTGTCGGTCAGTGGGTTGGACATATACGTTTCCGTTTCTTCCAACTGTTCCTCCATCTTTGCTTTCAATTTCTCAAAAGCACTTTCTTTGTCTGTATCACTTGATTCACCAGATGAAGCATTGGTTTCATTGCCGACATAGCCTCCATTCATTTTGTCGGATTCTTCTTGTCCTGCTTCGGCAATGTTATCATTGTAGCCATTCAGCTTATTCGCAGCTTCTCCCACACCATAGTCTGCCACCGCATCCAACTGTGTGTCATAGCTGTTTCCACCAATACTGAATCCTCCGTTGTTTTCTTCTACAGTGATGCTTTCCTCTGCATCAGCCATATTACTAACGTCAAATACTTCCTCCGTTGTCTTGGCATCATCCTTCTTGCCATAGAGGTCTTTGGTGACTATAACAGCGTAGTAGATGATATATACCGCTGTCAATACAAGTACGAATATCAAGTATGAACTCATTTCTTTTAAGTTTGATTATACATTGTCGTTTCTATTGTCTCTTTTCGTTTTCTTTGACTACCCAACAAGCAATTCTCATATATGATGTAATTGGCTTGAAGGGTTAGGAAAGGCAGCACATGCCCACAGATAAAATATCTCTTTTGTCCATGCCGTTTGGTTGTGCGCCCTTCCGAAAACGGTTGCAAAGAAACTCCGAAAGATTGGGATAAAAGAAAAACAGCCCCATCGAGGACTGTTTCTTAACATCAATTGTAGATAAAAACAAAATCAAACTTGATTTTCATACTTGAAAGCGTATGACAGTGTAACAATGCCTTATTTGAATAATGACATTGTTTATGTCGATTATAAATGTCTTATAATGTGCTTTTCAATAAGAAAAAGGATAGACGATACGGATATAAACAAAAAAAGACGGATCCCATCGAATAGTGATGAAACCCGTTTTGTCTTTTTATAGTGCATATCGAAGCGAAAGGTGCATTCGTACACACTTCTTTCATGGTGCAAAGGTACTCATTTTAGAAACGAATAATCCTTGCATCAACCTTTCTTATATAAATCTATTCAACTCTTCAACAAGTTTGAATACCGTTGTTGAAGATACAGCTTGCGATGGCGGTGTACTGCCGAACTCTGCCAATATCTTTCTTGCTCTTGATATGGCTTCTGGCTGATATGGCAACAACATTCCATAGATTTTTGTTGTGAAGTTGTCCTTCTTGCTATACTTTACTTTCATCTGTTGGCTAAGCATTTGCTCGTAATCATTTCGATGGATGTAGCCACGATACATATTGAAATGTAGCAAGAACCAATACTCAAATGCCTGATTGCTATATGCTACATGAAATCCATTGGACTCTGCCAAGCGTATAGCTTCATTGAAGTCGTGGTTTGAGAAATCGTCCTTGTCAAACACTACCCAATATTGATCGAAATTATGGCCTTTTCGCCGTTCCTCGTTTCTGACAATTACGGCTTCTTGAACCAGTTTGATGGTATTCAGTCCTTTTCCCAATGCCTTTACTGAAGCTGATGTCAGACGAAAAGCATTGAAATAATCTGGTTCTGTATTCACGCCTTCGCAGATTATCAAGAACGATTGCTTGATGTCTCTGTAATTGGAATGACGTTTCAGACTCCGTTCCAGTCTCGGATTATATCTTGCCATTGTCAATCCTCCTCATTTACAAACAACTTTGAAAAATCACCTATAATGGGCGTTCCTCCATACTTGCCTTCAAGATATTCTTTCTCAAAAGAAGCATTGTTTCTTACTTTGTAGTCTGCAAGAGAATACAGTTTCGTAGCACCGTATGTGTCTTTTTGTGTAAACCATACTTGGTCTCTCCGCAATATTTTGGCACTCAGGATATTTGTATCGTGGATGGTGAATATCAGCTGGGCATGACGCTGATTGGTTGCCTTCGAATTGAACAACTCTATGATTTTACTTGTCAACTTGGGATGCATCTTGCTGTCTATCTCGTCAATCACCAGGCGTTTGCCATTGTCCAAGGCATCTATGATGGGATAGGCTAACTGGAAATACTTTACCGTTCCCTCTGACTCGTTGCTTTCAAACGGAAACGAAACGGTCTGCGTCTCTCTTCCATCGTTATCATATTGCACGTGACTACTGACTACTTCGTCATTCACCTTATATATATCCTCTATACCCAAATCGGCAAATCGCGAGAAATCGACTATGCGTTTACGTATCTTGGGGTCATCCAACTTAACAGCTGCTCGTTTCCACATCATTTCATCATCATGACTGGTGATGATTGACGTGTCGTTCAGCCAGTTCACGATGCTGACAGCAGTCTCGTCATTGAATTGTGCCGCAACAGAAACAAGCAGTGCATTGTCGCGCACCATCTTATTTGCGATAAGGTTTTTCGCAATCGCACAAGAAGGATGAACATTGTATGTATCTTCCTCACGATACAATAACTCCACTTCTTTTGCACGCTTTTTGTTGTTTCTACGATACAGCCACTCCTTATGCACCTTGTTGCTGTCAACCTCAAAGCCATATCGGAAGATGTATGCTGTATTGCAAAACACGATTTCAAATACTGACGGCTCTTTGGCAGTCGCAGCATTGAGCATAAAACTCTCTACATTCAAGGTCTCGCCAGCTTGTAGCTCCTTCATGGAGTTTATAACAAGCCATTTGAATGTTGAGAACGCTTTTGCAAAATTGGATTTACCCGACGCATTGGCACCATAAATGGCGGCCCCATGAAGTACTGCAGGGATAGCGTCACCCATTTCCGTCATAGAGTCTGTTTCTGGTATCGCTGTCTCCTTCAAATTAGTGGTCACCAAAGAGAGGGTAGACAGTTCCTTGAATGACAAATAATTGCCTACTGAAAACTGTACAATCATAAAGATAACCTTTGAATATGTAATATTTTTGCAAATATACTGGTTTTCTTTTGAAAATGCAAGAGTTTGTCGCTTTATTACTTTATTCATAATGACTTTTTATCTGTAAACAATGTTCAATGAGGACTCAATGTTCAATCCCATTGAACAAAGACCCTTCATTGAACAAACTTCCAAACATTCCTACCGCTTTTTCCCTCGCAGTAAGTCATTCAGATCCTTATACTCACGATACCTTGCCGACTCATCCTTTACCTTTTCCCCGAACAATTCGATGAATGTCTCCACAGTCTTTTGCCCGGCAATGTCGTTGTCGAGATAACAGTGGATTTCTTTGTATGGTTCCAGATAATCCATGGACTTTCTCAGGTTGGCAACAGAGTTCATCACTAACACATCAACCATACCATCCTCACAGATTTCCGTATTGCCTTTCTTGCGCAATGTCATATACGACAGAAAATCCATAAAGCCTTCAAAAACACATATATGTTCCTGAGTCATTCCGTTGGTATGATAAAAGACAGAAACATCCTTATTCTTGATACATCCCTTGTAATAGGGATTGCGTACCTCAAAACCACCAGATTTATTTGGAAATGCGATAGCAAAATATTTCTTATTTCTCAATGTATAGTGAATCTCCTTGCAGAAAGTTGTGGCGATTCCAATATCAACACCTCTTGATTGGAGATAGGATGTTAGGGCATAGTTCCTTAGTGGCATCACTCGCAAATCAATCATATCATCTTCTACTTCTACGCTTGTATACGATGGACGCACCTCTGTCTTTTTCTCTTTTACCAGACCATTGCTATCACGTTCTATCATAGTCAGAACGGTATGTATGTCATTGGTGTTATACATACGTTTGCCCAGCTCTATCAAATCACCGCCTTCTGCAATTCCAAAGTCATACCATTCATGGAGATTGTTATTCACTACAAACGATGGTGTTTTCTCTTCACGCAATGGTGAGCGGTACCAATATTGCCCTCTTCGCATTTTGACATGGGTATATCCTTTTTTTTCAAGATAATCCACTATGCTTATTTTCTTAGCTTCTGAAATATCCATTACTTTTTTCTGTTGTTTATTCCATATTTACTACTTGTCAATCACTTTGTTTGCTTCATTTACTATAGGCATGCCCATAAAGTAAACGAAAATCCGAAGTGTTTTCAGATAGATTACTCTATAACACCATCATATGGACTTCATATTCCAATTTCACTTTATTTGCTTTATCCTCTATAGGCACCCCGATAAAGTAAACCATATTCCGAAGTGTTTTTAAGCCCATTTCGTCTTATCACATATGGTCTTTTAGGGACTTCAAAAACACTTCATTCACTTCATTTACTTCATTCTCTATAGGCACACCCGTAAAGTAAAGTGTTTGCTAAAGTGTTTTATTCGTCCTCCTCAAACAGTTGCACATTTGTCGGAACTTCTCCATAATAGAACATCTTGTCGTATCGCTTCACCAACTTCAAGTCGTTCATTAAGTACTGCAACACTTTCACCATCACGCTTCGACCTCGCTTGAACCCTATAGTCTCGTATGCAGGTATCATTGCCTGAATGATTTTCTCAAAGCCCTTGATAGGCTTACCTGCAAAAGCTGATGCCAAAGCCTCTTCATGCTGTTCTATGGTTAGGTCTGTATATTTGAGCGGTGCGCTTTTGCTATGTTCGTCCTCAGAACTATCATAATCGGTTGCCAGTTCTGGCAATCCCTGTTCGTTGACAGTGAATGCAAACGGCTTGAACTCTTTCTCTCTGATGTGCAGCGCCTTTACCTCACTGATGTTTGGGTTATTGGTATTCTTGCTGATAACAAGCACTGTTTCTGCTTTGTTGTTCATTTCAGTTCCGATATGCCCACGCACATTATTGTCCCCCTTGTTCAAATGAAGAACGCAATGAATATGGATGTTGTACTTGGATGACCATTCCATCATCTTGTTTATTACTTCTACCGATTCTGCTGCATTGTTGATGTCAAGGAGCAAGTCTCTGATTCCATCAATGATTACTAGTCCATATCCTTCGTTATGGCTCAGTGCATAGTCAATAACCTCAATCCTTACGGCAGGTGTGTACTCTCTCAGACAGATGAAGTCAAGGTTCTCGTTGTCCGTAGCTGTTGAGAGTCCTGCCAATTTCAATATACGTTCCAATACGTTATGACAATGATAGCGGCTCTGCTCCGTATCGACATAGAGGATACGTCGTTTACCTTCAGGCAGACTGGCATGGTAGTTCAATACCTGACCATTTGCCAAGGATGCAGCTACCAATGCGGACACATTAAATGTCTTTTTAGCTTTTGCCTTACCAGTTGAAGCACTGAAATTGCCCAGCGTGGCAATCGTTGAGTCATCTATTCTGATAATCTGTGGCGGTGTACTGTATGTGTCCGTTGCTTTTATCAGGGCTTCTTGTAATATCTGTGACAAACGATAATCGTTGACAGACAATGCTGCTTTTATTTGTTCGTCACTATTCTGCATCGTTTCCCGCTTTAGTTTTGCAACTTACTTCGTCTTGCTCATGACCATGATGAAAACCATCACCGTTATAGACAACGTCACCCAATATGGGTATCGCATTACGTTTCAACCATTCGTCAAGCTCTTCCTTGACGAAATAAAGCATTTTCCCACGTGGTTTGTAGTAAGGCACTTCCTTGCTTCCAGTAAGTTTATAGAGGAGACTCTTTGAAATTCCCAAATAAGTGCACGCCTCCGTAAAAGTGAAGATGGATTTAGTAGTGTACACCTTATCCTCCAGTTCCGCAACACGTGCTAACAGTTCATCCACTGGTTCCAATCTTTTTAGAATTGATTCCACGACCAACAGTCTTGCACTGATCCGTTCCATGTAAGTTGTTTTGTTTAGCATATTATTATTTTATGAGTGTTACAACAATACGGAGGCGTCCCTCCGCTCGCAGTCTGCATGTTGCAAAGGTACAGCCTCCCGTTTTCTTTGTGTCGAAGCATACAGTGACAAGTTGAATTTGTCACTTCACTTGTCACTGTTTTTCTTGTCATTTCTACGCCTTTTTATCAGTTGTTTGTGCTTGGAGTAGTTTCTCAATGTCCGTCACGATGCAATAACTGTAGGATGTCGGATGTTTCTTCACTGCTGATAATGCGGTGGACAACGTTGTCGCAGTAACGAGCTTGTCGCTTTTCTTTGATGTTAAAAGTTGACCGCATTCAATGGCTCTCTTCCAATCCCAACCAATCATTCCCATCGTTTGTAACGCATCGAGCATAACCGCTATTTTCCTGATATTCTCTGGAACCAAACTAAAACCTGGCTTACAGTTGAAAAACGCTGCCATATCTTCCTTGGACACAGATGAAGCACGAAACATCTTATTGTTGTTTGCACAATCTGCTATACATTCCAATTGTTCTTCCGTAAAACGGCAGTCGAATGATATGGGTTTCTTGCTCTCAACCTTCTTTTTTACACCATTTTTCTCTTTAGGTGGAGCATCTCCGAAATAAATCATATTCCTGATGTGATGACAATCTTCTCCAGTGAGAGATGGGCTTTGAAGTATAGCGAGAGCTAAGTCCGTTCTTTCAATCAGAAGCTTATGCACAAGCGCATGGTTTTCTTCATGCACATTCTTACATATTGCCTTGTCGCATGCCATATGTTTATGTTTATTGACAAATGATTTGACGAAACAGGAGTATCTTTGTCCATGTCTTATCGCGTTTATGACATACTGCTCCCTTGCAGATAAGAGCAAAATGAAAAACTCTTGTAGAACGTCTTTTTCGTTTACAAAATGTTTGTGAGAGGCTTGCCATTTCTCAAAAAGAGAGATGGCTTTGATTTTTTTTCGTCATTGCTTCCTAATATTTAATAAGTGATTTGCCGCAAAAAACTGTCCACTTCGATAGTAGGTCAGAGTATCGGGCTTTAGAATGATGTACACCATTGCTTGTGTGTTCATATACTCTTGTTATGATTAAAACTTATGTTTCCTTTTGGATTGCGTATACCGCAGAGCCTCCTTCTGAAGCTCTATTTGGGATTTTATCTTACCGTCATGCAGCCATTCATCAATCTCTGATTTCAGGAACATGATTCTTTTTCCTCGCTTGTGAAAGGGGATGTTGTGATTGCTTGTCCATCCGTATACCGTTTGTTCGGCAGGATGGCTGGGCAGATACTCCTGCAGTTCCTTTAAACTCATCCAGTGTTCTTCCACACGTGGGCGTGCTACCTTACTCATTTCTTCCAGCTTGGATCCGAGCTCGTCCAACTTAGCCATCATAAGCCCCATAGCTTTGGGCATTTCTTCAAATGTAATGCTTCTTTCGCTCATGTTATTATCGTTTTTTTGATTCGTAATTTCGTTGCAAAGGAACATGCTTTTTGAATACTGATAGCTTGGTGAACCGTTTCGCAAGAACAATCATAGCATAAACATAGCTTCCACATGTGTATGTCGCTGAAAACCAAACTGCATTATGCTTCTTCTCATCATTGCTTTTTTATTCTTCTTTTGGCTGTCATAAGTGTGTCATAACAGCATCATAGATTTTCGACTACAAACATCCATAGGCAACAATAGGACTTCAAACAATCTTCTGTTGTTTGAAGTCCTATTGTTTACTGTGTCTATTGACATCTTAGTCTTTTGTGTCCAAATCCAACACTATGGTCTTGGTACTTTCCTCTTTTTTCTCATCCACAACCTTCGCATAGATCTGCGTTGTGCGTACGTTGGTATGTCCCAACATCTTACTGACGGTGTAGATGTCTGTTCCACCTGCCAACTGGAGAGTGGCATAGGAGTGCCGGAAGCAATGCACAATTTAAGCAAAAGCAACGGAAAGTGAAGATGAGAGAAATGAACTGCAAGTGGTTGAGAATGAGCAATATTTCATAATTCTGCCAATTGGCTGCAAAGCAAATCCGAGCAGGATATTGAGTTATTTCAGTTACCAAACCGTTAGCGGTCAGTTACCGA
>ERZ780128.82-NODE-82-length-45196-cov-4.350723_pt1 | contig 45196 bp, 33 predicted proteins | sample MGYA00511170_ERZ780128 | MGnify/ENA primary metagenome ERZ780128 (study PRJEB29588, sample SAMEA1970465) | human gut metagenome | biome: human gut; feature: human-associated habitat; material: faeces | place: Denmark | collected 2008/2010 ...
TTTACCTGTCAAGAGGGTCGAAAATCACACAGCGAAACAGACGACGCGGACACCCTTGCCTTTGGCTGTAACCTTCCCACTATCAAGGCGGTTTAGGGACTTGCACCCATTAGAGTATGTTCGTGCTGGACAAATCGACAAAGCCCGGCCGAATCACTTCAGCCGGGCTTTATAACATATTATTTGTCCCAAGTCCCGCAGGATTCAAACGGATGTTTCGCACATGCGGAACTCAGGGTTTTATTATGGTCTAGGATAACCTAGAAGATTTCGTCATTAGACTCCTCTGAGACATTGAAATCAGGAGCATTGTAGTTGTCATTGAAGTTCTCTGCTCCCTCTTCGGCAGGTCTTGGGCCGAATGGTCTTCTGCCTCTGTGGTCATCGCGAGGGCCTCTGCGATCATCTCTTGGGGCACGACGGTCATCACGGCGGTCCCCGCGCCTGTCGTCTCTTGGACCTCTGCGGTCATCGCGTGGGCCACGACGATCGTCCCTGCGGTCGTCACGCGGACCTCTTGGTCTGCGTTCAGGCTCTACATATCCCTCCGGCTTCTCCATGAGAGCTCTCATTGAAAGTCTCATCTTGCCGGTCTTCTCATCGATTTCGAGAAGCTTGACATCGACTTCGTCACCGACTTTCAATACATCAGCGACATTCTCAGTCTTTGTCCAGGCGATTTCAGATACATGGAGAAGACCCTCCTTACCAGGAAGAATTTCCACAAATGCACCGAAATCAAGGATAGAAACAACTTTTCCGTGATATACCGCTCCAACTTCAGGAACTGCGCAGATTCCTTCAATCCAAGAAAGAGCCTTGTCAAGAGAGTCCTTGTCTGTAGAGAAGATATCAACGATACCCTTGCCTCTCTCAGCATCCTCAGTGATGGTAATTGTAGTACCGGTCTCCTTCTGAATCTTCTGGATAGTCTCGCCACCCTTTCCGATAACAGCACCGATGAAGTCTGAGTCGATTTCAAGCTGCTTGATTCTAGGAACAAATGGCTTGTAGTCCTCACGTGGCTCGCTGATGCATTTCATCATCTCGCCCATGATATGGAGACGACCCTGACGAGCCTGCTCGAGTGCCTTTGCAAGGACATCGTAAGAAAGTCCGTCAACCTTGATATCCATCTGGGTTGCAGTGATACCGTCCTTGGTACCTGTAACCTTGAAGTCCATATCTCCGAGGTGGTCCTCGTCACCGAGAATGTCGGTAAGGATTGCATATCTCTCGTTTGGTCTGTCCTTGTCAGTGATAAGTCCCATCGCAACACCTGCAACCGGTTTCTTGATCTTGACACCTGCATCCATGAGAGCAAGGCAGCCACCGCATACAGAAGCCATTGAAGATGAGCCGTTTGACTCGAGGATATCTGATACGACGCGAACTGCGTATGGATTTTCAGGTGCTAGAGGAACTACGGCCTTCAAAGCACGCATTGCAAGGTTTCCGTGTCCGATTTCACGACGGCCGACACCTCTCTGTGCCTTAGCCTCACCTGTCGCGAACGGAGGGAAGTTATAGTGGAGAACGAACTGCTGTGTCTCACGGACAAGCACCTCATCCATTTCCTTCATATCAAGCTTGGTTCCGAGAGTTACGGTAGCCAAAGACTGTGTCTCACCACGTGTGAAAATAGCGGAACCGTGAGCGCATGGAAGATAGCCGACCTCGCACCAGATAGGACGTACCTCAGCAGTCTTACGACCGTCGAGACGAACACCCTCATCGAGAATCATGTTTCTCATTGCGGCCTTCTCCTCATTGTTGTAATATCTTGCTACCATTGCAGCTTTAGCCTCCTGATCTTCCTCAGAAAGGGTAGCAAGGAAGTCTGCCTTGATCTGCTCGAAACCGTCAGTTCTTTCCTGTTTCGGCTTAGCTGACTTTGCAAGAGCATAGCACTTGTCATAGCAGAACTCGTGAACTGCCTTCTTGAGGTCCTCATCCTCTTCATCGTGAGGATAGTCTCTCTTGACATCCTTGCCGAGCTCCTTGTTCAGTTCAACCTGAACAAGACACTGCTTCTTGATAGCCTCGTGAGCGAATTTGATAGCCTCAAGCATATCAGCCTCGCTTACCTCGTTCATTTCACCCTCAACCATCATGATGTTGTCGTATGTAGCGGCAACCATGAGCTCGAGATCGCTGTCCTTCATCTCGCTGAATGCAGGGTTGATTCTGAATTCACCGTTGATCCTTGCTACGCGAACCTCAGAGATAGGGCCTCCGAACGGAATGTCGCTGGCTGCGAGTGCAGCTGATGCAGCAAGTCCTGCGAGTGCATCCGGCTGAGTGTCGGCGTCTGCAGAGATAAGGTTGACATTGACATAAACCTCAAGATGGAAATCATCCGGGAAAAGTGGTCTCAATGCGCGATCGACGAGACGTGAGATAAGAATTTCATAGTCTGAAGCTTTTCCTTCGCGCTTCATGAATCCGCCAGGAAATCTTCCTGCCGCGTAGAATTTTTCTTTGTAGTCAACCTGGAGAGGCATGAAATCAGTACCTTCCTTGACTTCTTTTGCACATGTCACAGTGGCGAGGAGCATGGTTCCACCCATCTTGATGACTGCCGAACCGTCAGCCTGCTTTGCAAGTTTACCGGTCTCGATTTCGATTACCCTGCCATCGGATAATTCGATTTTCTTGTTGATGATGTTCATTAGTGCTTCTTAAGACCTGCCTTCCCCAATGGAAGTTGTTTTCTTTCTTTTCTTATATCATCTCCCGACGCCCTGCAGCAGGTCAATTATTTTACAGAGCCGGGTTACTAATATTCTCGTGTCAGAAGAGCCGAACAGCCGGTGTCGGGCAACTTCGAAAAATGTGGTCAATGCTACAAATGGCAGAATACTGAAAAAGACCGGCTCCCACCAGGAACCGGTCTTTTCGTTTCCTATCGTATTATCGACGGAGACCAAGCTCCTTAACGATGCTTCTGTATCTCTCGATATCAACTCTCTGGAGATAGTCCAGAAGCTGACGTCTTTTACCTACGAGACGGAGAAGTGAACGACGAGTTACAACGTCTTTCTTGTTCTTCTTCACATGCTCTGTGAGGTGATTGATACGGTAGGAAAATAGAGCAACTTGACTCTCTGGAGAGCCGGTGTCTGTATTAGACTTTCCGTACTTCGCGAAAATCTCTTGCTTCCTTTCAGCCTGTAAATACTCAGCCATTTCGCAAAAAATTTAGTTAAATTAAACAACACCCGTCCTTTAAAGGACAAAAGCGGGTGCAAAGTTAAGCATTATTTTTGGAAATCCATGCATTTTGTAACGAAAATGCACGAAATACATGTTGCCGCCTAATTTCCCTTACGGAAGTTTGACACTTTAAAATCCGAAACAGGCGAAGCCAAACTGATAAGGTTCAGCGGTCTTTCCAGTAACGTTCGATTTCTTCGAGCGTCTTGCCTGTGGTCTCAGGGACAAGTTTCCACATGATGAGCAAGTATGGGACACACATCAGCGCAAAGAGGAAGAAGGTGCCTGCAGGGGCAAAAGGAGGGACATTGGCAAGCAGCCATGGGGTCAGCTGGCCTACGAGATATGTGCCTATCCAAAGCGCCAGACCTGCGATTGACATTGCTATACCACGAACATTGTTCGGATACATTTCCGACAGGAGGACAAATACGACGGCGCAGATGGAAATCGCGCAGCAGAAAACATAGAACAGGAAGAAAACCAACATGAAGATACTGCCAAGCTGTTCAGGGAAGATGAAGTAGAATCCTATCATCAAGAGCGAGAGTATCATTCCGGAAACGCCCCAGTAAACAAGTTTCTTTCGTCCCACTCTGTCAATAATGAGCAATGCTATGACTGTAGTTCCCATATTCACGAAGCCCACAAGGACCTGTGAGAACAGAGCATTTCCAGACGAAAGGCCAGCCTTCTTGAAGATCTCCGGGCCATAATACAGAACTGCATTGACACCCATGAACTGCCCCAGTATAGCAATGGCGGAGCCGATAAGGACAGCCTTCAGTATACCCGGCGAGAGGAGTGCTTTCCACTCTGTTTTCACCTCTCCTCTTATAGATTCTTCAGTAATGGACTTCTGGCGAGATGCCTCATCAGGAGAAAGATAAATCTTCTGCAGAATAGAGGAAGCCTTCCGCCCCTCTCCATGAACGATTAGCCAACGGGGACTCTCCGGAATCAAGAATATGATAAAGAAAAACAGCAGAGCCGGAATTGTCTCAGAACCGAGCATTCCTCGCCAATACTCATCCACCATTGTCTTGTTCATAAAATCAGATATAAAACGCGCTGCCGGGTCCAATGCAGCTGTCTCAGCCACTGAAAGTATCCACCAGTTTATAAAATAGGCGAAAAGGAAACCTATGGTGATCGCCAACTGATAAAGAGATACAAGAGCACCGCGCCTGTTTGCCATCGCGACCTCTGAGATATAGATAGGAGAAACAATAGAGACAACTCCGATACCCACCCCTCCGATTATACGGTAAACGACAAGTTCTGTAAATGAACCGCAAATCGCGCAGCCTATTGCTGAAAGGCTGAACATGAATGCCGCAAACAGCATTGACTTTTTACGGCCGAAACGGTCACTGATGACACCCGCCGAAGCGACACCGGCTATAGACCCGATAAGAGCACAGCCAACATACCATCCAAGCTGAATGGTATCAAGTCCGAACTGCGTAGCGACAATCGACGTAGTACCCGAAATCACTGCAGTATCATATCCGAAAAGTATTCCTCCGATTGCCGCCACAACCGAGAGGAACACTACATATCCAAAGTTTTCTTTTTTCATATTTCGAAGTATTCTTTATATCTGTCATACAAATGACCGGCCTGAAGATATGCAGATTGAGGCGACATGAAATGAGAGAACTCGAAAGTAATCGCCTTGTCATAGCCACAGCGCGCAGCCGCTTCAAGTTTCATACGAAGTTTATCGAACTTGATAGGCAAGAATTTGATAGGCATATCACGGTCAACAGTCTCAGCATTTGTCCAACACTGCATTCCATACTTGTCCGCAAGTTTCTTGTTCACAGAGAAGAACGCATCCAACTCATCATAGTCAATGTGACCGTCCTGAAAGGCACAGGCATCTACAACATCATGGATTCCGTCGAAAATCTCATTCCATTCACGCTCGTGCTCCTGAACGGAAACAGCATCTTCACGCGTCTTGAGAGCAGTGCCCATCACGGCCTTCTTACCGTCAATCCACGGGGAAATGAAGGTAGGAAGCCCGCCTGACACATCCTTGCACTGTTTGCCCATAGCATGAAACGCATCGATTGCCCCCTTTGTCCTACGACTGATTTCTCCACTGATATACCATCCGCCGAAACTGTCATATTTGCGGCCATACCTTTCCCAGACTTCATCAATCACGAATTTGTTGTCTTCTATTTCATATGACAAGTCACCGGTATCCCAATATCTTCCGGAATCATACAGTCCGAACCAGAACTTCATCCCATATTTCCGAGCCAGCCGGAGGAACATGTCAATAAGGTCCACCGACGGCATATAGCAGCCCTTTTTCAAAAGATACGGAGACGGATATGTAATGAATTTCCGATAACCGGAGCGGATGCAGATTACCGTATCTATACCGATTGATTTCATATAGCGAAAATCCATGTCCCATTCTTTCTCGCCCCAATTCTGATGAGGGATATCATGAGAAATCTCGTCAAGGAATGTCCCTGTTATACGAAGGCCTTGCCCTTTCGGAACAATGAGACCTGAACCGGAGGCCAAGCCCCCGTCAATCACTCTATCATCAGCACTTCCGCAAGCAGTCGGAAGTACAGATGCCACAGCAGCAGTAGATGCGGCCGCTGCCATAGACTTTAAGAAACCACGTCTGTCGGTCATAAAAATGCCAAATTTTATTAGAGATGCAAATATATAAAATTTTATTAATAACCTCAGTCTATTTAAATTATTTTCAAAACTCGGAAAGAAAGGCGGCCCGATCGGAGCTTGTATGCTTTCCCGAAGCCGCCTGGATACCGGCAGCCACCCCACTTGTTCCGCCACCCACTACAAGCACATCCGTGCTTTGCTCACGAGCTGTAATCACACGATATTTTTCCGACAATTCAGAGGCAACATTGAAGGGATTTTCTCCGGAAACCAAAGGGAAATCCTCATGCTGCAATGTCCATTGATATTCAAATTCAATGATATCCTTCTGATAGTCGTCCTGGGAAAACTGCCTTCCTGATTTCATGGCTGATATCACGGCTGAGGTGAAACGGCTCCAGCGCTCACGATAAAAACTGCGGGTAAGTCCAGCCCATCCCCTGTTTGCATAATCGTTAAGCTGAGTTCCTTTCTGTCCCCAGACTGAAACTATGCATCTTGCATTTTCTTCGTAATACCGTTTCTCCTGCTCAGTTGTTCCGAATTCCCTTGCATCTCTGATCCACTTTCCCATATTGAGTTCAATCGAGCAGGAAAGGAGCCTGTCCGAATCGGCTATGAGCTGGTCCATCTGAGCAGCCATCTTCTCCGCACCAAGAATATCATGCTTTTTGTAGCATTCCGTAAAACGGTCGCGGAAATCAGAAAAAAGATTTCCCAAAACCTGACGGCCGACATTGATCACATCAAACTTGAAAAGCGCATTGTCGATATCCCCGGCAGAAAGCAGTTCTTCCCAAATTCGCCACAACACATCATTGTCATAATGATACTCAGGATGGGTATTCCAGCCCTGGACACCTTCCAACTGTGGCCTGGCATTTATCAGCACGGCCTGACCACATAAAGCCGGCTTCGTATAAATCTCCTCATGCAGTTTCTGCCAAGCTGAATTCACTTTTTCATTGACCTTTCCCCCTCTACTTAGAGACCAGGTCCTAATCCAGTCCTGCGGTCTCATATCTGGATTCCAGACCTTGTCAAAAACATATTCATACATCAACGGATTGACATCGAGACCTTCCAATGTGATGCCTACGCCGAAGACATTATCCCCGCCTTCTTCAAACAGCCTGTTGATCTTGAAATCAACATCGTCAATATCTCCTGCAAGCATGGTATTTCCGCCGAAATTGCCAAGATAGCACCAGATGTACGGCTTGCCATAATAATTCTTCGTCCTGCGCCACAGTTCCTCGAAATCACAATAATAGTCAAGCAAGACCAATTTATTCTCAGGCACCGCGTTCAGGAAAGCCTCAATCCTGGAGTCCGTCCATTTCTCAGCCGAATGATAGAACATCCACGTCATCTGAAGCCAGACAGCATCCTTATCTACAGATTCAATGGATTTGTATATCTTTTTCGACACATTTGAAAGGAACTCTTCGTTCCAGTCCGGAGAATCCACTTCATTGAAAGGGTCAATGCCATAGATATGGTCCGTACCGTAAACTTCAGTCTGCGCCTCAAGGAATCGTCTCTGTATTTCAGAATAGAGAGGATCTTCAGGGTCAATGAAATGGCTTCTGTATCTGTCGTCATATCCACCCCATTGGCTCATAGTATAAATCTTAGCCTCAGGACGTACTTGTTTCAACTCAGCAGGAACGTGCCCAGCAAATGCCGGCAAGACCGGTGTCATTCCCAATGAGCGCTCCCGTTTCAATATCTTTTTCTGTAATTCCTCCTGGTTTTCCAACCATGATTCAGGCAAAGGACTCTGCCAATAATCCACATTTGACATTCTATGCCAAGGGAGATGAGCCGGCCCTGTAAAATATGAACGGATCTGTTCGTCAGTCAAGCCCATGTCAGTCCATACTTTATACCATATTGATTCCTGCCCGGTAATCGCCAATGGCATATTGACACCATTAAGCGCCATCCAGTCTATAAGCCGCTCCCAGTCTGACCATTTCCAGTAAGGCATGGTATAGCCAAACGTGCAGTAGTTCAAGAAGAACCGGTTGGAGCATCTTGCACTTGCCTGGATTTTATTCTCCGGCAAAGGAAGAACCGAAGGCATATCGACAGGATCAGAGGCATACCAGGACACCCTCGTATTACAAAAATTCTTAAGGTAAGCATTGAGGCCTACAGCCATTGAATTGACCGTATTTCCTTTTATCAGTATCTTACCCTTATATGTCTCAATAGAATAGCTGTCAATGCTGTCCGGCTGATCTGAAAGGTACTCGAATCTGAAACTATTTGAATGTTCCGGACAGAGTCTCCCTACCATTTCTTTCATCTCCGCCGGCGAATTGTCAGGCACACAACTTACTGAGAGCGCCATCAGCAGCACAAACAGTATTCTAGCGATATTTCTCATATATGATTCCCTATTTTTCCTATGGATTGCCATATTATTCCACGATAAGTTCGCTGAGGAACACCCACGATGGAGATGTTTTGTCCGGATATTTGTATGAATCGAAATCCATTTTGATATAGCGGGCCGTCTGCGCCCCCACTTCTTCCGAAATACGTTCAACAGACTGCTCGGCCTGGATTTCGTGATTTTTTTCTATGTCCAATATGGTGCAGTATTGCTTTCCGTCCTCCGAAATCTGAATTTTCACATTCTGAGGAACAAGTATATTCTCCGACTGGGAATTAAGCGCAACCCAGCCTATGCGGCTGAATGATTCTGATTTTCCGAGATCCAGGACCAATGACATTCTGCCGGTACAGCTCATCCAACGATAATCATCGCAACGGAGTGAGCCGACGATGCCATCTGTAAGAATTTCATGCGGCAGATGTGCCTGCATTATGTTCAATGTGGTAGATATGTTCACCTTCTTGAAAGTCGCCTTGTTGCAGTCCAGCTTGAAAAGGGTTTCCTCTTTTGTGAATTTACCGTTTCTGAGAACAGACACTTTCAGTTCTGACGGAGATGAAATCACAATAGGAGTGTCATCATACAACATAGCTTTCTTTGTCTGTGGCGACGTTCCATCCAATGTGTAATAGATAGGATCATTCCCGAGCGTGGAGAGAGACACCTCAAGAGAGCCTTTCTCTACATTGACAGAATAGCTGCAGGCCACATCGAAAATATGTTTTGCATAATTATATCCGTAATGGTCATATATTGACAGCATTTTCGGCAACCTTTTCGGGAAGTCTTTGTAATTCTTGCGCTCCGGCATTGTCCACTGCACCTCAGACAATGCTGCAAGTCTCGGAAGCATCTGATACTGACGGATTCTTTCCTCCGGCATATATTCGCACCAGACATTAGCTTGGCATCCGAGTATATGTTTCTGCTGTTCAGGAGTAAGCGAGGCTGGAAGAGGCTCGTAGGAATAGACTTTCATGACATTGATAAATCCTCCGACGGGAATCTCCTCAAGTTGGCTTGCCAATGTCTGACTTTGGTCAAAGTACATATCTGATGTAGGTGTCATGACCACATCATGCCCCATGCGGGCTGCAGTAATACCGCCTTCAGTTCCTCGCCAGGACATGATTACGGAGTCATCCATCGGGACTCCTTCAAGTATTTCATCCCATCCGATCACGCGTTTTCCTTTACTCTGGACATAAGAAGCAACCTCTCCCATAAACCAGCTCTGAAGATAATCTTCTTTAGAATACCGGCCCACGTCTTTTAAACCGAGTTCTCTGATTTTCTTCTGACATTTTGGACAGGCTTTCCATCTGTCTTTCACACACTCATCACCTCCAAGATGAATGTATTTACCAGGGAACAGGTCACATACCTCGTCCATTATATCTTTGAACAGGTCGAGCGAAGCAGGATTTCCGGCACACAGGACGTCCCGGATTACGCCCCATCTGTTTGCCACCTTGTATTCTTTATCTTCGCAGCCCAACTGGGGATATGCAGCCAAAACTGCGGATGTATGTCCCGGAAGGTCAATTTCCGGAATTATCTCTATATATCGTTCCTTGGCATATGCCACAATCTCACGAATCTGTTCCTGAGTATAGAACCCGCCGTGGCGTTTCCCGTCCGTAGGATAATCCGTACCGCCAAGATAACGGCCTACAACAGTGTCGTCGCGCCACGCTCCGACCTCAGTCAATTCCGGATGGCTCTTGATTTCAATTCGCCAACCCTGATCGTCAGTAAGATGCCAATGGAATATATTGAGCTGGTGAAGCGCAAGCATATCAATGGTACGCTTCACCATCTCAACATCAGAAAAATGTCTGCTGACATCGAGCATAAGCCCCCTGTATCCGAAGCGGGGCCAGTCGGACACTTCGGCTGACGGGAACTCCACCGAAGATATTTTTTCGGTACCGACCGACTTCAAAAGAGTTCTGGTTGCCCTATAGATTCCTTCTGGAGCAACAGCCCGGACAAGAATACCGTCAGAGCTGACATTTATACTATAGGCCTCTTTCCTTCCGTCCTGAAGACCAAGTGTAAAATAAACATTGCCCTTAGCATCTTCAGAAGTACCTGCAGCAACCGAAGGTCTTATCCCGACAAGTTCTTCGAGATCCTGGGCAAACAACTCAAGAGAACGTCTGCAGTCCTGATTGTCGTACACCAGTTTTCTGGACGAATCGAAGACATACACATCTCCGTCCTTGACGGACAGATTCTGTACTTGCGGAATTACATTATAATCAGCAACAACCCGTTTGTTGCAGGCAACCGCCAGAAGCGGACAGATAAACAGAAAGAGGATTCTTTTCATAAAAATCAATTATTGGTTTGAAGGGAATCCGGCATTTTACCAGATTTCCACTTCGTCACAGAAAATAAAGCTTCCGTGGTTTACAACTGAAGCCTGATACCTTACATATCTCGCCTTCCGCGCATTCCCTTTCCAAGAGAATGTCCTGTAAAGATACTTGTCAGGATCGTAAGGATTGTCAATGGTCTGCATAGTAGTGAAGTTCTTGCCATCTTCCGAACAGCTGATGACGATTTTCTCAGGAAGAGTAACGCCGTCATCCGCGTACTGCATGAAGTCAGCTTTCACTTCTTTGATTTCCTTCTCTTCTCCAAGATCAATGGTAACGTCCATCTCCTTGAAGCCCTGCCATTTGACACGATAACTCCATTTTCCATGAACACCATCTGTCAGAGATGTCTGCTTATCGCAAGGAAAATCAGGGAGCCATGGCTTATTGTAAGTCACCTTGCATCCATAACCGAGGTGCTTAGTGGTTGTGAGCGAAGAAGGGCGTTCTCCGATCTCAGTATCAAGATTGAAAGTATTGTAGCCTTGTTTTTTCGCCCAGTCACACAAATGTTTTGCCCTCTGACGGAACTCAGTATAATCCCGATGCTCATTGAGATTGCTCCAAGCCACTTCAGCAAGCGCAAACAGACGAGGATAGATCATATACTCCACTCTGTTCTCGTTCGGCATCCATTCAGTCCAGCAACAAGCCTGTGTACCAAGCACTTTCTCCCTTCCGACCATTGAAAGAGGAGCCGGATCGTATGAATAAACGCGCTGGAGAGTAAGGAAGTTCCACAATGCAGGAGGCGAGTTAGGAGTATGGAATTCTTTTTCAGGAGAATCCTGACACCCGTCAAAGTAGCAGTACTCACCAGGAACCATAATCACATTATGACCTTTGGATGCTGCAATCTGACCGGCTTTCTCATCCTGCCAGGACATAAGTGTCGCATTTGGTGAGATTCCGCCCTGAAGCATCTCGTCCCAACCGATCAGGCGACGGCCATGGTCAGCAAGGAATTTCTCCATTGTACGGAAAAGATAGCCATGAAGCTGGTTGAAGTCCGTAAAGCCCTGTTTTTTCAGAAGAGCCTGACAGTCAGGACAGTTCTGCCAATATCCAGGCCAATATTCATCGCCCCCGAGGTGGATGTATTCAGAAGGAAATACCTCCATCACCTCTGTAAGGATATCCTTCAGAATTTGGATGGAACTCTCCTTGCCGATACACATTTCTGCAACAGGAGCACTCGGATTAGGGGTACATGCCAGCTGCGGAAGAGAGGCAATGGCGGCCAAAGCGTGTCCGGGCATCTCAATTTCCGGAATTATCGTAATGTTACGCTCTTTGGCATAGGCCACAAGTTCCCTCACATCATCTTTCGAGTAGTATCCGCCGTAAGCCCCTGCTGTACCTTGGCGAACGAATTTGCGTCCGGAGTCATTGAACTCTTTCCAAGTATTGCCCATTCTCCATGCGCCATACTCGGTAAGATTCGGATATTTCTCTATCTGGATTCTCCATCCCTCGTTATCAGTCAAATGCAGATGCAATCTGTTGAGCTTCAATGTAGCCATCATGCGGATCTGCTTTTTCACGAATTCCTTTGAGAAGAAATGACGGCAGACGTCCAGATGCAGTCCCCTATATCCGAATCTCGGCCAGTCGGTAATTTCCCAAGTTGGAATAGATTTTCCATACATATCTTTCAGCTGCACGACTGTCTGCAGTCCATAGAACAGGCCTGCCTGCGTCCTAGCCTCAACAGTTATACCTTCCCGGGTGATAACCAGATGGTATCCTTCTTCCGACTTCGGAAGACTCTGATCATCAGAGAGTACGATATTGACAGGAACCTTTGACAATGAAGGACCGACAATGACCAGATTGGAAGATCTAAGATATTTTGTCAATGATTCGGAAACCTCATCCGGCGCCTCAAATTTAAGATAAAGCGGCTGGGATACGTCAAGATAGCCATCCAGACGCTTCGCTGTCACCGGACGCGGAATCATTATTGAATCATTCGGCACTGATATTTCTTTATCAGGAGATGCACCTCCACTTTTCGTGGGGGTGCATGCTATCGCTGATACTGAAACAAGCAATGATGCAACTAATGCAATTATGCTATATTTCATATAAAAGTTTAATACTGTTTAGATTAAAAACTTACACATCTCAAAGCCCAAGACATGTTGGCTACACTATCGGCGCCCCAAGCATCCCATCTACCATTAACTGAACCGCCACTGACATGCCAGCCGATAAGTCCAAACTGATTGGCATCTGAAGTAGCATAGAAGGTATCTGTCAAAGTTGCTTCATAAGCATCTTCAGTTTCTTCTTTCTGCAAGAAACGATATCCGAGACTATTCAGCGAAAGGCCTGAAAGGTTGCTTGAACCGGTTGTTTTCCAAGGCTCTTCCCAAACGTCAAGCCAATTGCCCGCTTCACCTATAGTTCTCATCTTTCCCACAGCCTTCTGACTCTTGTTTCCATCGTCCATGGCTTTACCTGTCTGTCCAAGGTACTCCACCAACGCATTCCAAACAGCCTCAGCAGGGATCGTAAATCCTTCCGGAGAAATTTTGTCTGCAAATGCGCCTGCATTCCAACCGGCAGCAGCACCTGAATAAAGTTTGTTTTTGAATTTTGAATTCACATAGGTAGCAACTGCACCATTGTAATCTGCAGCAACTTTTCCTGCAGGAATCTCTGTTCCGTCAGTAGTCTTGGTAGTATTGAGGTCATCTGTAAGCCAGTAGTGAGAAGCAATCTTCACAATACCATAAACATTGCCGCTTGCATCTTTTGCCGTTCTTGCCTCTGCGGTAGTCTCTACCATTTCCGGAGTTTTAGCAGCAACGATTTTAAGTTCTCCCTTTTCATCACGGCAAACAAGTTTGATATCAGCAGCCGCCTTGTCACCTGCAACATATTCGGTAATGGCGTCACCCTCAAAACTTACTGTACCACCATGAACATTTCCTTCTGCCAAAGTGAAAGTATCCGTATAACGTCCTTCTTCCATTTTCTGGTTAAGAACGAATAGAACGATACCCTTTGTATGAACCGCCTTTCCGTCAACCACAGGATAAATGACAATTGCCTGATTGTCAATGCTTCCCGGAACACAGAGATACTCACGGCACATTTCAGCAACCTTAACGCCAGCAGCCATCACATCGTAAACTCTTGAATCTGTAAACTGTTCCACTATCATTGGCACGATTGCCTTAGGCATGTTTGCCGGATCCGGAGCAGCCTCCTGTTCGATGCGCACTCTCTTCTTTTCTGTCTGAAGAGTTACCGTAACAGTAGAGGAGCGCATTTCGTAAGCCTCATTCTTGTCAACAAGCACCTTTACGGTATTGCCCTCAAGAGTAACATGACACCAAGTATCGTCACCTTTGGTAACTTCTGCTGTGAAGCCTTCCATATTAGCTGTAACTGTGAAAGTTTTCTCCTCACCAAATGAAGAAAAAGCCAGCTTGGTTTCAGAAACTGAAAGTTCAGGCTTTGTTTCCGTTTTCTCCGGCTTATTCTCTTTTGAGCAGGATACGGCTAAGCCGAGCACAGCCAAAACTGAAAGAACGATTGTCTTAAAATTCAAATGTTCCATAGTTAAATGTATTAATTATTAATAATGTGTTTTATTTCTCACCTCTAATCTGCTGGCGTTTCACTACAATATTTGCAAACCAGTCATAAAGGTCGTTGTCTTCTTTGTAAGAAGACACTTTAAGGTCATTGACCATACAATCTCCGATGTAATATGCAAGTGGCAGGCTGTCCAATGCGCCACATTTTTGGAATGCATCCATATAGTCATGGAGTCGGTCTGCACGATAATCCGGATTTGACCTCAATGCTCTCTCGTCAAACTCCACTTCGAGATACATGCCTCTCTCCTTGGCGAACTCGCACACTTTCGGCAGATATACCGAATCCGGTTTCTGCTGATAGAAGAAGTAGTTTGGCTGCTGATATGCAACATCAAACTTGAGTTCTTTCCACTCTCCATGTCCGTCCGAGCCCCAGTAAGGAATCCAATAGAACTTATATCCGAGAGACCTCATGTAGTCACCTACCTGATGGACAATGGTACGGCTGTGAGTTGCTTCCTCTGCTACCCAATAGAATCCAGCCAGTTCGAGATTCTTGTAATTCCGTGACTTGAAAATTCTTATCACTTCATCGATATACCATTTGCAGGCTTCGATTCTGTCTTCATCATTGTCGAAATCCAAATCCTTTCCATTCAACTGTCCCCAATCCTTCTGTCCCGGAATCGGTTCGGGCAATGTGACTACAACCTGACGTTTATGCTTAGGCTCTCCTATCTGCGCCTTGACTTCATCTATACATTCTTCCAGAGCAGAGCAGGCACGGCCCTCGACAAAATAGCATTGTGCAAGTTCTTCCCATTCCGCCTTTCTGCACGGAAGCGGCTCATAATAAGAGGCATAGGCTCTACCTTTTCCGTTTTTGAATTCCAGGAAAAGGAATCCGTCAAACATCCAGTGGAGTTTTCCGTGGGCATCTTCATATGCGACACTGCTCATGCATTGGTCATGATTCCATGTCGTTTTTCTGTGCACACCGCCATAGTACATCAGAACCATATCGCCAATATTGCCTTCCGTAGTGAGCGGACTATCTCCGGGCCTGCGGTCAGATGTACCACAAGAAAAAATCAGTACAGGTATAATCAATAAGATCAATAAAATCTTCTTCATATGTAAATCCAGTCATGGTTATAACTTAATCTTCTCCTCTTCTTCGCTGCCTTTCAACAATCATTGAACAGATTTCGTGATACAAGTCATTGTCCTGTTTGTATTCAGAAGTTTTGAGAGAGTGCACCATACAGTCGCTCTGATAGTACGCAATCTTGTTCTTCGTCGTCACGCCATAAGCCTTGAACGCCCTGAGATAATCACGGACACGGTCCGCCCTGTAATCTCCAAGTTTATTGTTGTAAAGGGCATATTCGTCAAATTCCATTTCCAAGTCCATCCCTTTTGAAGAAGCGAAATTCATAATTGACTTGAAATGAGAATCATAGTCCGGTTTTGTCTGAGGAAAAGCGTAGTTAGGCTGAAGGAATGCCGTATCGAATTTCATGTTTTTCCATTCGCCCATTCCATCTGCACCCCAATAAGGAATCCAGTAGAATTTGAGATTCTTGCTTTTGATGTAATCAGCAACGGTCGGAATATAATCCCTGTTGTTTGTCAGTTGTTCCGCCACGTAATAGATGCCGTCAAGAGCGAGATAGTTTGCATTCAATTTATTAAAGCGTCTGATAACCTCGTCCACATACCATTTGCTTGCCTCCACGCGGTCTGCTTTCACGGAGAAGTCCATTGTCTTGCCGGAAAGCGTTCCCCAGTTCGTCTGCCTATAGAACGGGACCGGAAGGAAAATGACGACTCTTCTTTTGTAAACCGGAACAGACACTCTTTGAATAGCATTTCCAACCTCTTTATCAAGACGTGCAATTGGTCCGTCTGCCGCAAAATACTTATCAAGAATCTTTGTCCAGTCACTCTTGTTCGCGCCTTTCTCATTCGGCCGAGGATTGTTCGGATCATCGAAGCCGCTTTCGAAATAATGTCCTCCGCCATCTGAAGTTTCAAGGAAGAGGAAGGAATCGAACAGCCAATGCTCTTTGCCGTTCCTGTCCTGATAAACGACATTTGAGCGCAACTGTTCAGAAGTCCAATCAGTCTTGCCTATTCGGTGAGAACCTCCGTAATACATAAGAGCCATGTCAGAAACCGGTCCGTCCCTCATTACGTTTTCATCAGAATTGCCACTATGATTGGCAATGACGAGATAACGATAATCCTTTCCTGCATAGGCTAAAACTATAGGGCAGGTTTTGGTAAGGTTCAGAACAAACGGATTCTCAGAAGGATCTTTCATTGTCACGCCATCCTCCAGAATGAGTTTCAGCTCCACATTTGACGGAACCACACCTTCAGCAAAATCCAGCGTGATTTTTTTCCGCTGATTGTCAATCTCCATATGAGACGGTTTTGACTGCCCCGGGAACTTTATGTCCAGAATCATTTCTTCCGGGCAATCTCCTTCCTGCGGGCCATTTGTTGTCCCCGCCTCTTTACTGCAGGAAACAGCAAAGAGCGCGGACAACGTCAAAACACCTATCATTTTTAACAAACGCATAACGTTATTTTTCCAAAACAGGAACCAAAAGGATATAGCCTAATTTTTCGCTGACATTACTTGTTGAACGAAGTACCAAAGGAAGCACATACTCCTTCACTGCAATTGACTGGAAAGAACCGATTGCCGCACCGTCAAGCTCAATCGAACTTGAAGCAGAAACATCTTTGGCCGCGAAGTCAAAATGAGTTTTCTTGATGGTATAGCAGTTCTCATCCAAAAGCTTATAGGAAGTGCCGTTCTCTTCATTCATTTTTTCGAGAAGCTGCTCATCTACAAGCACATCTACTGAAGCAGAAGTCTGACCGATACCGGCCTTGTAGATTGTAAACGGAACATCCGCATAGTCTCGTTTGCTGACCTTGATGACCTGAGTGCCGCTATTGAGAAAATATACCTGGTCATCGCACATTCCTTCGAGTCTGTTATCCTCACATGAAGCGGACATAAACAGGCCCAACGCGAACACCGAAATTATTTTTATAAAATTTTTCATGACAATATCTATTGTTTACCAACCCTGATTCTGTGTAAAATGCTTCATTTCCTCAAGTTGTTTCTTTCCTATCGGGAACAGATAATGCTTGGTCTCGAACTTGAGAGGCTGACAAATCTTTGAAGTACGTGTCCAAGATGACTCGTAGTCTTCAGCAGTGAGATCCAGTCCATAGCAAGGACCATTTGCCTCTTTGTCAGCAATCATCCATGTACGGAGGTCATAATAGCGGAATCCTTCATAAGCAAGTTCAACCATTCTCTCCTGACGGATCCATTTGCGGAGTTCCTCTCTGCTGTTTACGACATTAGGGTAGCAATCCTCAAGCTTAGTTTCGATGCCGGCTCTCTTTCTGATGAGATTCAGATATTTGAGAGCTTCTGCCGCATCTCTCTCCGGCTTTTCGTTACAAGCTTCGGCATAGTTGAGATAAATCTCGGCCAACCTCATATAAGACCATGTAAGTGAGCCCCATACGTTCTTTCTGGTATCGACTGTAGGATCAGTAAACTTGGTAAACAGGAATCCTGTCTTCACATAGTCACCGCTTGGATGAGCATAAGATGAAGTACCGCCATTGAAGAAAGTAACAGGCTTATACTGCGGTTTAGTTCCATCCGCATGAATCCAATACATTCCGTTGAAGAAAATGGATGCATAGAAACGTCCGTCTCTGCCCTTCATGCTGTTATGCACCTTGATTCCCTTGTCCTTATGTGTCGGATGAAGCCATCCGTCAGTAAATCCATCGGCCTGGTAGCCTGAAGTAGGGTCAACAATCGGTTTTGCGCCATTGTCCGTATAGCCGACAACAGGATATTTACCATTTGCCATCGGATAGGCATCCACAAGTTTGAGAGTACATGAATAACCGCCTAGTCCGACTCCGAACACTCTCGGAGGAACAACTCTCTGGTTCCAGACTTCAGCTGAGCCATAGTATCTGGCGAAAATAAGTTCCTCGTTCCATTTTTCCACGAATACTTCCCTGTAAGAGTTCATTCCTTTTTCTACGGGGTCAGCAAACTCCTTTGAAGTCTTGTGAAGATCATAGATATCCATGTCAATAACCTGTTTTGCAGCTTCTGCGGCCAGATCCCACTTGTGAGGGTCTTCGCTCTGTGGGAAAATATGCTCTCCGTATTTGTTCACGAGACTTCTTCCATACTGGATTTCTCCACCGCCGTTAAACAGAGGACGTGCAGCGTAAAGGAAGATTCTTGACCTTAGACCAAGAGCAAATCCTTTGGTGATTCGCCCTTGCCAAGTAGTAGGGTCTGCAACCTTGACAGGAAGATCGTTGGCAGCCATTTCAAGCTGGGATGTCATAAAATCAACACATTCATCAACAGTATTCCTGTCCACATTATCACCCATAATACCGAGGTCCGCTTCTTTATCACCCCAAATGTAAATCGGGCCATACTGCTGGAACAGAAGGAAATAGTAATATGCTCTGAGAACACGTGCCTCAGCTTTCATCTCCGATCTTTCCTGAGGAGTAAGTTCCAGACATTCATCCACGTGAGAAATAAATACAGAAGCCTGGTTAATGGCAATATAATATTTTGCCCAAGGGTTGAATTGAGGAGTCCAACCACCTGCGACGCCAACTGTAGATTCATTGTAGTTACCGCTTCTTACAAGCTCATAGTCCATTTTCTCCCATGAAAAATAGGCATCATCCGCACAAGGGATAAAAGAACCGCTAAAAATCCACATTCCGTCAGGAATGACCGAATACACTCCTGCCAAGAATCTTTCTGTAGTAGGCCGCTTGCTGAACACCTCTTCAAGAGTCATCTGGTCATTGAAGTTATGGTCCAAATAGTTGCATGATGAAAACATCATCAGCGATGCGATCGCAGCAGTAAATATTTTAATAATTTTCATAATCTCATTAGAAATTAAAGTTCACACCAAAGTTAACCACGCGCATATTTGGATACTGAGAGCCCTGTGCATCAGCAATCTCCGGATCCCACAATTTGAATTTGGAGAATGTAAGCAGGTTGTTTCCTGAAACATAGAAACGGATCAATGAAGAGCCAATCCTCTTGGTAGCCTTCTTTGGCAATGTATATCCGAACTCAGCGCTCTTGAGTCTGAGGAAACTCTTGTCTATCTGGTTGTGCGTAGAAGGAGCCATATTATTCTGGCTGCCACTGATAGAAAGCCTCGGATATTTGGCGTTCGGATTCTCAGGTGTCCAGTAATTCAGAGCAACGTCTTCGTAAACATTAGAGAAGAGTTGGTTTGTATCAGACATGTCGATTGTCGTTCCGCCTATGAATCCAGTCACGTTACCGATACCCTGGAAGAAGAATGACAGGTCAAATCCCTTGTAGCTCAAGTTCGCGCCGAAACCATAGTTTATCTCAGGGATGTCAGTGCGTCCGATAGCTACGTAGTCTTCGGTATTCACGATACCGTCTCCGTTGATATCCTTATACTTGAGATCACCGACTCTAGGGTTGTTGATCTGCTTAGGGCTGTTGGCAAGGTCTTCCTCATCCTTGAAGTAGCCGAGAGCAATGTAACCGAACTGCTGTCCCCAAGGTTTTCCAATCACATCCTTATACGGAGAAAGCGGATGCGGCTGGTCATCATAGAGTTTCTTGTTCCTGTTGAACGTAAAGTTCGCTCTTGCAGAAACTGCGAGACCATTGCTGAATCTCTTGTTATACTGAAGCGAGGCGTCAATACCCTGATTCTGCATCTTTCCAAGGTTCATATAAGGGTTCACGTTAACTCCGACGATAGCCGGAACAGAAGCCCTTTCAATGAAAATACCTGATCTGTGCTCACGGAAGAAGTCAATGTCAAGTTTCAATGAGTAGAAGAGTTCAATCTCCAATCCGATGTTCATCTTCTTGGCCTCTTCCCAAGACACATTTGGAGATCCAGGATAACCGGTAGCAAGACCGTTCAAACCAGTCTGGCCTTGAGTTCCGAAGGTATATCCACCGGCAGAAGCCATCTCGGAATTGAAGGCAAAACGTCTTCCGCCACCGATTTGGTCATTACCGATAAGACCATAGGAGCCTTTGATCTTGAGCACGCTCACCACATCCTGTATAGGTCTCCAGAAATTCTCATTGCTGATAAGGTATCCCAAAGCCACAGATGGGAAGAAGCCGAATCTCTTGCTTGGAGCGAAGTTCTCAGAACCATTGTAACCGAAGTTGCCTTCCACGAAGTACCTGTCTCTGTATGAGTACGTCAATCGGCCGGCGATACCAAGGTTTCTATATGGCAATGATGCTATATAGTTGCCAGGGAAGTTATCCTTTCTCTCCTTCATATTGTAAAGGAAGAGAGCACCGACTCTATGGGCATCAACAAACTGTCTGTCATAAGTAACTGAGGCCTCAAGGTACGTGGTACGATGACCGCTATTGTCTCTGTAAAGAGAGAGATAGTCGTTACCGTCATTGTTCTTGGTAAACATCAGGTTTCCATTCTCATCACGTCCTGAAGCATAATATGTGGAAGGATTCTTCGAACGGTTCAGATGAGCGTAGTTCACTGCATCCCAAGAGAATTTCACATTAGCTTTAAGACCTTTCACCCAAGGCTCGAAATCTTGAGTCAGTCCGATGAGAGACTGTGCATTATTGGTAAAAATTTCATTGTAGCCATTGAGGTTCAAGAGATTGTAAGGGTTCTCTCCGATCGTAGGCCGTGCGATGGTACCGTCAGAATATCTCTTCGGAATAGCAATCGGAATAGTCTTGAATGTATAAATCCAAAGTGAATAGTTGTTGTTCGGCTGTCTCTTGGTATCATACTGATTCGACAAGTTGATATTCAATGTCGTATATGGAAAAAGCTTGATATCGAGATTTGACCTGAAGTTGAAACGGGACCAGTTGTTGGAGGGATTGTATCCGAGTCCTTTGTCCGGGCTGAAGATACCGTTCTCGCGGTAGTACGAGCCTGCCACATAATATTGTACCTTCTTGGAACCGCCAGTAACATTGACATTTACCCTATAGCTTGTAGTTACATCCTTATAGATCTCATCCATCCAGTTGATATTCGGATAAAGGTCAGGATCCGAGCCGTCAAGGTATTTGGCTTTTGCTTCTTCTGTGTAGAAAACGCCACCTTTATTGTCTTCAAAGGCGAAGTTGTACATATCCATGAACTGCTTGGCATTCGCCATCTTCGGCATCTTGGTAGGCTGGAGAAGAGAAGCCTCGATACGTCCGCTGATGACAGGTTTGGAGGCCTCTTTACCTTTTCTTGTAGTAATGAGCACAACACCATTCGCACCTCTCACACCATAGATTGCAGTTGCGGTAGCATCCTTGAGAATCGAGAAAGTCTCCACGTCATCAGGATCCACAAGGTTAAGGTCCCTCTCGATGCCATCTACGAGAACGAGCGGCCTGTTGTTGGCGCCGAAAGTACTTACGCCACGAATCCAGAAGTCTGAACCCTCGCCAGGTTCACCGGATCTCTGTACAGCAACCACACCTGCCATCTGTCCCGCAAGTACGTTACTCAACTTGCTCACAGAATGTGTGATTTTATCTACATTCATACTCGAGATTGCACCGATCACGCTCTCTTTTCTCTGCTTACCGTAAGCAACGACTGTAACCTGATCGAGCTCAGAAGTCTGAGGACGCATTGTCACCAGATAAAAAGGACGGCCGTCAATTTTCTCAATCAGATTCGTATAACCGAGGAAAGAGAACTCGAGTTCGTCATCCTTGAGGACATTGATTTCAAATGTACCATCCACACCAGTAATAACACCATTGGTGGCTTTCTTCGCAACAATGGAAACTCCGGCAAAAGGCTCATTCTTTTCATCAACGACCTTTCCTCGGACGACAATCGTCGATGCAGCTGCATTGACACCAACTTGTGACTGTTCAGCAGAAACAGGCAGCGAAGCCGACAGAAGCACTGTCAGAAGGATAACGGCTGCATTTAAAATTCGTTTCATTTAGTAGTAATTTATTGGTTAAACTGATTCTAGTGCTATTTTTCATCTTCCATCATGTCTGAAATGACTTTCTTGGAAATATCAGACATATCCATGTCAGACAGAAGATCCCACAATGAAGTATTCTCTTCGAGAAGTACCTGAGTGCCGACAATCCAGCTCTGGATCCATCCTGTCAATGTGGACCACGCACCCCAGCCGGCATCAGCATTGGAAGCCCAATAGTCCCAAGACTCGTAATCGAAGGCCCTGAACCAGGCACCGTCAAGATGTTTGAACTCATCACTGCAGACTTGGATTCTGATGAGGAAATCATTCATTTTCCTCAGCGCATCGACATATTCAGGCTTTTTGGTTGCAGCTGCAGCCTCACACAAACCCACAAATGCGAAGTTTGTCGTATATAGCATATCTGCAATCGGATCACCGTTATCGAAGATTAAAGGCGCTTCTGACTCTCCGTATTTTTCATTTGACGGAGTTTTTCCGAATGTACTCTTGGAAGGGTCTCCGAGTTCTTCTCTGATGCCACCGCAAGGAACCTGATTTTTAAGGAGTTCCTTCATCATAAAATCAAGGTACTGCTCATGCTCCTTTGTCGGCTCAACTCTGTATAACCATGCAAGAGGGAGTATCATTCTGGCGCGCTCCTGCTGGATACCGTTTGTCCAGAACCAGCCATCAGGATAAGTATCAAGTGTTTCCTTTATGCCAAGTTTTGTTCTTTCCAACAAAGTCTCCCAACCTGTCTGTTCATAGAACCACAGGTAGCAGGCCCATAGCCAGGCCTCAAAGTGAGGATGAGGATTCGACAATTCTCTATTATAGAAGAACTTCCATCCGTTCTTCTGAAGTTCCGGCTCATATAAGATACATCCCCTGAATCCTTTTGCGCCGGACGTTCTGAAATTACCGACAATTGCTTCTGCGATCTCTTTGTCGAACTTATGCTCATTGAGAAAAGCAGCAGTTCCAAGAGCTCCTAAAATATACCTTGCATTATCATCACCATAGTAATTGCCCTTATGGGTGATTGCCCATCCGAGAAGTCCGTAAGATGGAGATTCCGGATCATTCCTGAGTCCGTCCCTATACTCTCCAAAACCATAATCAAGGAGGTTTACGGCAACCTTTGCATATTCCGGATTGTTCAGCAATTTGGAAGCAGATGCAAAAGCGAATGAAGACTCACCCTGGACATCTGCACGCATCCAATAACGATATAGCTGAGAGCCGTCATAATTGATTGTGGACATGTGACCTTCCAGAACGCCTAAACTTCCGTCTCCATTGACAAAATCTGACGGAACTTCAGGACCCACAGGTTTGGTACCATCACCGATGTACAAGTCAGCCCAACTCTCTTTCCAAGATTTATCTACTAGGAATTTACCGTTATAATACCATTCAATGCCTTTCGCAACACTTCTTCTACGGGCATCCGAAGGAAGTTTTTCAGTTTCGTTGTATGCCGGATGAATTAGCGATGTCCATTTTTTGAAAACCACAGACTCTCCTGTAAGCCAACTGATTACATATTCCACTAAGGACTTGGTCCTGAATTCGGGAATATATCTGTCATGAGCGTACTGACTTAGTTTCGTGGTGGAAATCATGAAATTCTTTCCGTCACTCAATACAACCGGCTTGGTAGGCGTATCCTTCAGACCATACTCCGCTTTATCGAAACCGGCGACTTTTGCAGCAACAATTGAAGTATTGAAAGCATCTCCAAATGCATCCTGTTCATAGACATTGACTATACATTTATTGAATGAAAGCAAATCCATCGGGCATAAAACTTCAGACAATGAATCACAAACTACGATTCTCTCCAAGTCGAGAGTATCTTTTGCGATCACACGCTGTTTGCCGAACTGATCGGGATATTCAACAAAGACCTTCAATGATTTTTTCAATGCCACCTCGACATTCTCTTCTGTAATCACTGTTCCTTCAGACGGATAATCTCCAGAAAGAACCAGCACACCGGCATTTTCAGGAGCAGCTGCGAACACTTCATCGACAGTGGCGTACCGATGAATCCTGAAATTTTCTTCCGCCAAACGGTCAAGCAGATCGTTATTTGCACAAGACGACTTATTCCCTTGAAAATCATTGCATCCGGAAACGACACAATACAAATCCCTGCGGGAACAAGAAGCCAATGAGAGCAAGAGGCAGAAAACTATGAGAACTCCGAGCTTTTTCATTTTCTTTCTGCCACCAATGCATTTGACATCATCCAAATCTGGTAAAGTCCTCTCGGGACATGGAAACAGCCCTTCCATTTACCTCCTTTGAGCGGGAGAAGGACCTCGCCACGGCGGTTAAGGTATCCGAACCATTCCGGATATTCCTTATCCTTGAAATTATCCCAGAGATACGCATCCAGTTTCAAAAACCATTCGAGGCATTTTTCATTTCCGGTCAGCTGATAGCCTTTGAGCATGGCTATCGCAGACTCGATATGCACCCACCAGAGTTTCTGGTCCCATTCGAGTTTCTGCTGCGGAACTCCCTTAACATCAAGGAAATAGTATATTCCTCCGAATTCCTTATCCCATCCGCGTTCAATGACGCTAAGAGCGATTTCCACACACTTTTCTATCAATGCCTTGTCGTCCCGACGCACTCCGAGATTCATCATAAACCACAGAGCCTCAAGGTCATGGCCCGGATTGATTTCCCTTCCCTCAAAGCAATCAAGAGGTGCTCCATCCACTGAAGAGACATTCTCCAGCATGCAGCCGAGTTCCGGCTTATAGAACACGTCGAATACTTCGTGCAGACAAGTGTCGATAGTCTGCTCCAGAACTGACTTATCCTCGAGAATATCCTCTATTTCGAGGGCCATATTGCAGACAATCATAGGAAGAGCGAAATCCTTCATCGGACGAGTACCCGGATACGCCTTGCACCATTGGCCTTTAGGATTTGAACGCCTTTCGAGAATCCGTCCGAAGATACGTCGGGCAATCTGCGCATACTCATCATTGCCGGTAGCTTTTGCAAGTTGCGCAAATGCCATACAGGCGAATGTATTTGAAAAGATATTGTAAGGCTGAACAAGCGGATTTCCTTTCCTGTCAAGGGAGAAATAGAAGTCCCAGTTCTCGTCGTGCCCGTATTTTTTCAGGAATTCAGCGCCCTGGACTGCGCAATCGAGCCACTGCTGGTTTTTCTCTACATTATTATAGAGCATCGCAAACATCCATACTTCCCTACCCTGAAGCCAGATGAACTTGTCCGTATCATAAACCGACCCGTCACGATTGAGACAGCTGAAATATCCGCCGTACTCTTTATCCTGAGAATGCTCAAGCCAGAAAGGAAGACAGTTTTCCCTGAGTTCTTTCTCATAACGCGAGGCTATCTCTTTGAAATCTACATTTACCATATTAAACTACAATATTATTTAATTATGGCACAAATATACAATTTTCTATTAAATCCACCATTATTTTTTATTTTTTTTTAATTTTAAGTTTAAGTTTTAGAAAATATTTTTATAAACAACATATAATTTAGAAACTGTGCGGAGTGAGTTCCGCCGCGGCCGACTGCTTGTCGGCGTGAAATCTCCGCCAATTCATTGCATACCTGCACAATTGAAAAAGCCCCAGAATCGCCATTACAGCGTTCTGGGGTATTCATATCTTAAAATCGAAGTGTCAAAGACGGGAAGGCAAGCATTATTTTTGGAAATCCATGCATTTTGTAACGAAAATGCACAAAATCAGGCCGATTCCTGTTTATTTTTGTTGAGCACCAGACGGAAGCCCACGAAATACATGTTGCTGTCGAATTTCCCTCCGAAACGGTGTGTTAGACGACACCAGCCAGGATCATTGACAACGGAACCGCCGCGCATTACGCGGAAGCCTTCAGGATTTTTCACATCACATACGGGATTCTCCTGATCCTGGGCAGAATACTGACCATACCAGTCAGCGCACCACTCCAACACATTGCCCGTCATATCATATAGCCCGAGGCCATTAGGCTTCTTAGTACCGACAATCATGACATTACTCGCGGCATTGGCGTAATACCATCCGACCTCATCCACGTCATCACTTCCGCAATACAGATAATGCTCCTGCCTGTTTCCGCCCCTTGCGGCATATTCCCACTGGGCCTCCGTCGGGAGACTGAAATTCATCCCGGTCTGCTTGCTGATTTTATCAATGAACTCTACGCACTGAGACCACGATTTCTGTCCCACAGGCTTGAATCTGTCATTCTGTTCCAGCGGTGTAGGTGCACGGCCTTCCATCACCATATTCCACACCTCATTGGTCACCTCGCATGAGCCGATATAATAACTGTCAAGAGTAACATTATGGGCAGGTTTTTCGTACGACTCCGCTGATGCATCGTCATCGGCGGCTCCCATTCTGAAGGTTCCGCCCTCGACATAGACCATCTTGAAAACAACGCCGTCAAGATTGATGGTCCGCACCTTCTTCGGCAGGGTCTCGAAAGTCATATCCTCTCCATAAGACGTGCCGAGTTTATTTGTCGCAAACGCGCGGACATGATAGCCTTTCCAGTCAGAAAGGTTTCCGAGTTCCACGGAATATTCTCCAGTACCCCTGTTAGCATTGACCTTGGTTCCAGTCTCCAGGGTAGGATTTTCTTCCGTACCATAAACCACTCCCCTCTCGAGCAATATTTTGCCGCCGTCGGAGACCAGGACGCAGGACACTGTCGCCCCTTCATCCGTCACATCCGCAACTCCGGCAGTCCGGACCTGAGGCAAGCCAGGTTCATTTTCAGGCGGAGTATCAGGTTCTTCTTCCGGGCCCTTCGAACAAGACGCGGAGAACACAAAAAAGCCAGCCAGAAAGAATCTTCCGGCTGACCTCAGCAATAACTTTTTATTTCCAGACATGTTATTTGTCATTATTCAGTACAAGACGGAGACCGTAGTCCATTCCGGCATTGTCTGAAGTAAAAGTTCCCACTCTCTTGTAAACTGTGCAGAAGATATCATCCAGGAAACCTGAACCTCCGCGGACTACCCTTTCCTTGGCTTCGCTCGAAGGCTCTGCCGGACCGGTAGGGTCAGTCGCATCACCTGCCTCATAGCCTGAAGAATAGAAATAGTCTGATACCCACTCGTTTACATTACCGCTCATATCATAGAGTCCGAGTTCATTAGGCTTCTTCTTGCCGCCCGGCATTGTCGATTCAATACCTTCTGCAGCCAAAGTAGTCATTGACCAGCTGACCTCGGCGAGATCATTGCTTCCGGCATACATATACCCTTTGGAGTTCACGCCTCCACGGGCCGCAAATTCCCACTGTGCCTCTGTAGGCATGGAGAATGTCAGACCTGTCTTTTTGTTCAGTCCCTCAACGAACTGCAGGCACATGTTGTAGCTGACCTGATGAACGGCGATATCGTCACCTATGTCACAGCTTGGATTAGAGTCCATGATGGCAGTCCACTGAGCCTGGGTGACCTCAAACTTGCCTATGTAGTAGCTCTTTGTCAATGTCACATTGTGCACAGGTCCCTCATAATAGAAACCTGCTTCCCACTGCGGATTGCCCATAGCGAAAGTACCTGGTTTTACAAGCACCATCTCCAGCGATACATTATCATTGATGGCGATTGTGAGAGCCTCGGCCATATCTGTCGTGAAGGTTTTTTCCTCACCATATGCCGTACCGGCCTTATTTGTGGCATAAGCACGGTAATAGTATGTGGTAGAAGCCTTCAGCTCAGAAAGTTCAGACTCGAACACACCTGTTCCCGTTCCCTCATCGGTAATGGATGAAGCCTCAACAGTAGGATTGGCCTGGTCACCATACACGATACCGCGTGCAGTAACTTCAGCACCGCCGTCTTCCTTGACCTCTCCGCCGACTTTGACCGAGCTGGTCGTAAGGTCTGTAAAATCAGCAGTAGTCACGACAGGAACTGTTGGAGGGACGGTCTCCGGATCATCGGGACCAGTCGAAGAAATACACGAGAACGTGAGCAGCAAAGTCGATGCTGCCAAAAGATAATAAGCAGTTTGTTAAAATTATATCTGCATTAGATTGCACTTGCAAGGTAAACATTAAAAGTCACAAATCCTACGACAATCCGACAAATTAATTCGACAATTTGACAATACGTATATGGATGCAGCTCTCTCACCCCTTGGTTTTTATTCCTTGAATGTTAACTTTGTATTTTGTGCAGCCTTACCGGGCGCCACCACTCGGGAACACCGTCAGTTTTTATCCGTAACACGAATCACAACGCCATGAGACTCAAAACAATAGCATTGACAATTTCCACCGCAGCCCTCGCACTCAGCTGCGGCAACAAAAGCGGTTACAGCTGGAAAGACGACCTCCAGCACAGGGTCGAACTCGACTTCTGCAAGACCAGGAGCGACATGAAGGAATATATCACGAAATACATTCCGGATGTCACTGAAGACCAGATAGATTCATGGACCAGACAGGGCTGTCTGGAAGCATTGACCCTGAACGGCGAGACACGGTATTTCCGCAATGCCGGCCCGAGCCTCTTCCGCATCGACAAAAGCTGCCGCGCGATAAAAGAGGCCGCTGACGGCGCAGAGCCGGACAAAGCCTACCGGATCGGCAAGAAAGACATCGCCAATGCCGCAAAAGCGGTCAGGAAAAGGATGAAGGCCAATGCCAATGTGAATGTCAATGCCATCGATGACAATGCAGTCACATACGAGGCCGGAGGCTACCTGTCCGGCGACAAGTATCTCGGAAAGCCGCACAAAATGAGAGTCAGATACACATTGACTGTGAAACCGGACGCCGTTCCGGACGGAGAGACTGTGCGTTGCTGGCTGCCATACCCGAGGACTGATGTCCCGAGACAGAAAAATGTAAAGTTCATCGAGGCCGGCTGGACTTCCAGGCCATCCGATTCCTCTGACCCGTTGTATTTCAGGACCGAGCTGGCCAATGCCGAAGAACTGACCTTCTCAGGAAACCGGAGCGCACATAGTTCCCTTTATATGGAAGCGAAGGCGTCCGCAGGCTGGCCGGTTGTCTTCTATGAGGAATTCGAATATGAATCATGCGCCGAATGGATACCTCTCGGCATCACAGATGATGATACGGAAACCGGCATTGGTCCGTCCGGCAAAAAGGGTGCTGCTCCGAAAGAATATACGAAGGAGCGCGATTCGCACATATTGTTCTCGCCGAGAATCCTGGAACTCAGAGACTCCCTGTGCAAAGGCATTGACAAACCTGTCCTCAAGGCGAAAGCCTTCTATGATTGGATTGACGCGAACTTCCCATGGGCGTCAGCGCGCGAGTATTCGACAATCAAGAACATTCCGGAATATGTCCTCCACAACAGACACGGAGACTGCGGCCAGGTCAGTCTTCTTTTCATAACTCTCTGCAGGTCAGCAGGTATCCCGGCCAGATTCCAGAGCGGATTCATGATGCATCCGGGCAATGACGGGCTGCACGACTGGGCTGAAATCTGGATTGACGGCTACGGATGGATTCCTGTGGACCAGTCTTTCGGAGGGGAAACCTACATGGGAGCCCTGGATGCCTACAGGCTCGTCATAAACAACGATTTCGGCCGCAAGTTTATCCCGGAAAAGAAATATCCGCGTAGCGAAACCGTTGATTTCCAGAGAGGCGAAGTAGAGTGGGACGGAGGAAACCTTTACTTCGACCAGTGGAATTATGAGATGAAAATCAGGTAGTCTTCTCGATTTCCAACAGATAGAAGAATGCTTCCAGGCTTATCTTCTTAATGCTGTTCAGTTTGTTCAACTGGCGATTCTGTATAAGGGCGTCTGCAAGTTCCTCATCCATTTCGTGTTTGTAATGCTTTACATGATTGTTGCCAGTCTGGATAAGACGAACAAGGTATGCCACTTTAGCAGCATCACGGATGGCGATATCGGCATTGTAATTCTCCGGGATGATGAAACTGTTTACACTTCTGGCACCTTTCGCGTAATAGCCATATTCTTTTTTATCCAGAGCGCCGCGCAAACAGATGTTCAGGGCGCAATCGTAAGTATCCTTGAGGACATCGGCCTCGGTGAGCCGGTTAAGTTTGCGGTATCCTAATTCGATAGGGACAAGTTGGCTATAGGTATTCCGGACTTCGGTAAGGTCGTCCACTCTGTCAATGATGGAACTGACGTCATAGAGCTGTTTCATGATTTCCATAAAGAATTCATCCTCTCCCTTGAAGAAGGGGATGCCTGTGGTGTGCGGCGCGAAAGCCGTAAGTTTATCACCAAGCATATCCTTCAAGCCGGGGCACTGTACCATCATCGGCTCTCCTTCCTGCTTCAGGAGTGGGCTCTTGATGGCGAGAGACACAACCTCGTTGTATTTAATGTCCTCATACAAGACATCCAATAGAATCTTATCTGTAGGGCGACCAGAAGGGTACGTGACAGCGTAGCGGTACTCAGCATGAGACTTGGGCACGCCTGTTCTGGAATTACGACCAATCTCGGTGGCCTCAAGGAAGCCATACTCACTGCCATACTTCCCAATATATTCCCTAATGTCCAGCCCCGGAGGACATACGATATCAACATCTATGGACAGTCGTCGGGAAGTATCCAGATGCAGCATCAGGGCAGTACCTCCTTTAAAGACGAAGGGACATCCGGACCGGACAAGGGACTCCAGTAAGGAGAGGGCACGGATGGCCTTCTCCACAAGGGCAGTATCTGCGATATTAGGAATGAGAGAACTCGCCTGTTCAATCCATTCCAGGCTTCGGCTTTTAGGGTCAATCATTGTTCTAAGGGGTTATGCGGGCAATAAGATGCTGTATTTTTTCTTCACAGTAACGGCGCCGCGCATAGCGGAGCAGCCGGCTGCGGGATATGTCAAAATCAGAGAATACTTCCTGGTATATACGAGTGAGTTCACTTCCCTGAAGGAATTCGAATTCCGGATTAAGGAAAATGTCCACCAACATTTTCTCCGCTGTGGGTACGGAGAGTCCTTCAAAGGTGTCAATCGGAGCCTCTGTTGTAAGTGTATGCAGAATGATGCAGTCCCTGGTCCTCCCGAACTTGATAAACTCTTCTTTAGTGGGATTGGGAAGAACCATCATATTCGGATACTTCTCGCGGATAGCATCCGGGAAGGATTGTTCAAGCAGACGCTCTACGTCAACGATGACCATCTTGATGTTAGGCACATGCAGCATAAAGGGAATAACGCTGGCAGCATCCCAAATACAGAAATCAGCCAGCGGATAGCGCTTCTTCAGGTACTGGGCCAATTCCTTTGTTTCCGGCTTTAGAGCGAGTTGCAAACGGGGCTTTGCACTGTCACTTAGACGATACTCTCCCCAGCCGGTTTTAATGAGACGACCGGATGCAACCAAGCGGTCCAGCTGTGTTTGAAGACCACTGCCAACCGGAATCCTCTTTTCGCCCAGCCATGCGGAAAGGTCCTTCCTGCGGAAAGGTCCACGCTGCAGAGCTGCATAATATACGATATGATCTGTAATTGTCATTCTTATCTGTTCGACAGCACAAAAGTAATACATTTTTGGCAAGAAAATGCTATTTCCTGCCAAAAATGTGTCATTATTCCAGAGAGGCGAAGTAGAGTGGGACGGAGGGAACCTTTACTTCGACCAGTGGAATTATGAGATGAAAATCAGGTATTAATCCCGATTATTCACTACCTTTGCAAAAATACTCTCCGCAACTCAGACTTGCGGGGATATTTTTATTATCTCCAAGACGGACATAGATTACCATTTGTTGTTTTCATGAAGGGAATGCCTTCATGACTTTAAAATATTATACGGAATGAAGAAAGCATCTGTAATTCGAACTTGCATTTCATTGGTACCAATCGTGGTATTGGTCATTCTACTGGCATTGAACATCACCATTTTCGGAAGCGACGCGATTCTTGGCGCAAGCCAAGTGGCACTGCTGTTTTCAGCGGGAATCTGCGTATGGCTGGCGATGTGGCTTTTCAAGAAGCCGTGGGAGGAATTCGAGGACGCCATCAGGAGCAACATCGGAGACGTGACCACGGCCATCGTTATCTTGTTCATGATCGGCGGCATTTCCGGAACATGGACAATGAGCGGAACCGTGCCGTCCCTTATATATTATGGTGTGCAAATCATCTCCCCGAAAATTTTCCTGGTGACAGCATGTATAATCTGCGCCTTCATTTCCGTGATGATCGGCAGTTCGTGGACCACTATCGCGACTATCGGAGTGGCCCTCATGGGTATCGGAAAAGCCCAGGGCTTCAGTGAGGGAATGATTGCCGGCGCTATCATATCCGGAGCATATTTCGGAGACAAGATCTCACCGCTTTCCGACACGACGGTGATGGCGGCATCCATCTCAGGGTCTCCCCTCTTCAAGCACATCAAGTACCTGATGCTCACCACGGTACCGTCATTCGCACTAACATTGACAATATTCCTGGTGCTCGGTTTTCTGCACAGCGGGAACGACTCCGCACAGATTTCGGTCTATACGGAGACATTGTCGTCGAAGTTCAATATTTCGCTGTGGACGCTCATAGTCCCGGTCGTGACCGGAATCCTCATCGCCAAGAAAATGCCTGCGCTGCCGGTATTGGGAATATCAATGTTACTGGCGGCAGGCTGCGCCATCGTTCTCCAGCCGCACATCGTGACGGAGATAGGCAACCAGACTCTCGAGGCATTCGGAATCGGCGGAACACTGTGCAAGGCTGAAGTCATGTTCACCGGCATTGTCAAGACCATATATGATTCTGTTTCAGTGGATACCGGCGTCGAAGAGGTCAATAAGCTCGTGGCATCGAGGGGTATGCTCGGAATGCTGAACACTGTGTACCTGGTTATCTGCGCGATGTGTTTCGGAGGATGCATGAAAGCCAGCGGAATGCTCCATCACCTTGCATCATTGATCCTGCCGATGACCAAGACCCGCACCGGCCTGGTGGCTTCGACTGTCGGAACCGGCGTAATCCTTAACGGCGTGATTTCGGACCAGTATCTTTCGATTATCCTTACGTCAGACATCTACAAGGACATTTATGCGAAACGCGGTTATGAGAGCCGCCTGCTGGGACGCTCCGTGGAGGATTCTTCGACTGTCACATCGCCTCTCTACCCGTGGAGCAGTTGCGGTATGACACAGGCTACCATCCTGAGCGTGCCGACCATCACTTATCTGCCATATTGCTTCTTCAATATCCTCAGCCCGCTGATGAGCATCGCCATGGCCATGATAGGCTACAAGATATTCAGACGGGGCACGGCTCCTGACGAGGACAATTAGTAACCTTCAAAAAATAACCTGCATCCGGGCATATTTCCGATGATTCGAGAAAATTCAGTTATAAAGCAATTTAGCTGAATTTTCTTCATTTTTTACAGAAAACTGCGTATATTTATACGTTTTATAAGAAAATGCTTAAATTTACGTTTCAAAGTCTTTTCGAGTAGAGCGCAAGACAAACTGATGACCGGGCGAAAAGGCTGATGAACTGACACGACAAACATTTCCAAGACAGTTTTTGTACAAAATATTTTATTAAACAGATAATATGAAAAGAATCATCGAATGTGTCCCGAACTACAGCGAGGGTCGGAACAAAGAAGTTATTGACCAGATTGTCAAGGCAATAACCGAAACAAAAGTTTCCACTGAGAACGGAGAGGAAAGCGTCAAAGTACTCGATGTTGATCCAGGAGAGGCCACCAACAGAACAGTGGTGACATTCGTAGGTTCACCGGAAGCGGTACTCGAAGCGGCTTTCCAGGGCGAAAAGAAAGCAACCGAACTGATCGACATGAGACATCACCACGGCGCACACCCAAGGTCAGGAGCGACGGACGTACTGCCTCTCATCCCAGTTGCCGGAACAACACTGAAAGAATGTGCGGAAATGGCCAGAGGCCTCGCAAAAAGGATCTACGACGAACTCGGAATTCCTTGCTACTGCTACGAGTCAGCAGCCTACAAGCCGGAGAGAAAAAATCTCGCAGTATGCCGCGCAGGCGAATATGAGGCTCTGCCGGAAAAGGTCAATGATCCTGAGAGGAAACCGGATTTCGGCCCTGGCGAGTACAATGAGACAGTTGCCAAGGCTGGCGCTACCAATGTCGGAGCACGTGACTTCCTTATCGCGGTCAACTTCAACCTGAACACCACATCCACACGCCGCGCAATGGCAGTCGCATTCGATGTCAGAGAGAAAGGCCGTCCTGCAAGAGAGGGTGGCAGCCTCACCGGAAAGATTCTTAAGGACGACAACGGAAAGACCATCTGGATTCCTGGAACACTGAAGGGCTGCAAGGCAATCGGCTGGTACATCGAGGAATACGGCATCGCCCAGGTATCCATGAACATTACCGACATGAACGCAACTCCGCTCCACGTGGCCTTCGAAGAGGTTTGCAGAGCAGCAGCGGCAAGAGGACTCCGTGTCACCGGAACTGAAATCGTAGGACTTGTACCTAAACGCGTTCTCATCGAGGCCGGCAAATATTATCTCGCAAAACAGGAGCGTTCACTCGGAATCAGCGAGGACGAAATCATCAAGATAGCTGTCAAGTCACTGGGCCTCAGCGACCTCAAGCCTTTCAACCCACGAGAGAAAGTCATCGAATTCCTGATGGAAGACGAGGCTGCAGAAGCTGCTAAGGAAAGACTTATCAGAATGACACTCAAGGGATTCGCAAGAGAGACAGCTTCTGAGTCAGCAGCACCTGGAGGCGGCTCAGTATCAGCATACATGGGCGCACTCGCAGCAGCACTGGGAACAATGGTAGCTAACCTTTCAGCCCACAAACGCGGCTGGGATGCACGCTGGAAAGAGTTCTCCGACTGGGCGGAAAAGGGACATGATGTCATGGAACGCCTGCTGAAACTCGTAGATGAGGACACCGCCGCATTCGCGAAGATCATGGATGTATTCTCTATGCCAAAGGGCAGTGACGAAGAGAAAGCAGCACGTGCTGCAGCCATGGAGAAAGCGACTCTCTACGCAACCCAGGTTCCTCTGAGAACAATGCAGACCGCGCTAGAAGCAATGCCGGTAGCCCTCGCGATGGCATTGACCGGAAACCCTGCTTCAGCATCAGACGCAGGAGTCGGCGCCCTCGCAGCATTGGCAGCAGTAAGAGGAGCACAGCTCAATGTAAGGATCAATGCTGCAGGACTCCAGGACCGCGCTCTTGCCGACAAACTCGTTGCAGAGGCAGAAGCCATCGCAAAAGAGGCAGCAGAGAAAGAGGCTGAAATCCTTGCCGCAGTCAACAAGAACATCGGCTAGACAATATAATCGTTTGGAAATGTCCGACGCAGGGCACTTCTAAACGATTTTTCGCCAAGAACACATATAATTAATTACTAAACTTCACGGAAATGACAGATTTTCAGAAACAGATACTCGAAGGCATTCCTGCTGAATTGCCTGAGAAAAAACCATATGACAAGAATATCAACCATGCTCCTAAGCGCAAGGACATCCTCACTGAAGAAGAAAAGGTACTTGCCGTCAGGAACGCATTGAGATACTTCCCTACCAAGTTCCACAGCATACTCGCAGAGGAATTCGCACAGGAGCTGCATGACTACGGCAGAATCTACATGTACAGGTTCCGTCCCGACTATGAGATGTATGCAAGACCTATCGACGAATATCCTGCAAAGAGCCGTCAGGCAGCTGCAATCATGGGTATGATCCAGAACAACCTGGACCCGAGAGTCGCTCAGCACCCTCACGAACTCATCATCTACGGCGGTAACGGAGCCATCTTCCAGAACTGGGCACAGTACCGCCTCGCGATGAAGTATCTTGCAGAAATGACTGACGAGCAGACTCTTGCCATGTATTCAGGCCATCCTATGGGACTGTTCCCAAGCCACAAGGACGCACCGCGTGTAGTTGTTACCAATGGTATGGTAATCCCTAACTACTCGAAGCAGGACGACTGGGAGAGATTCAATGCTCTCGGCGTTTCACAGTACGGACAGATGACCGCAGGCTCATATATGTATATCGGACCTCAGGGTATCGTTCACGGTACCACGATCACAGTCATGAATGCAGCACGCAAACAGCTGAAGAGCAAGGGCATTGAAGGTACCAGAGAGAATATGAAAGGCCTCCTGTTCGTGACAGCCGGACTCGGCGGAATGTCAGGAGCCCAGCCTAAGGCAGGAAACATTGCAGGCGTAGTGAGCGTAACAGCTGAAATCAACCCGCTTGCAGCACGCAAGCGTCACGAGCAGGGCTGGGTAGATGAACTCCACGAGAACCTTGACGAACTTATGGCACGTATCCGCAAGGCCACAAGCGAGAAAGAAGTCGTTTCGCTCGCATACGTAGGTAACGTTGTCGATCTGTGGGAAAGACTTGCAGACGAAGGCATTGAAGTAAACCTCGGTTCTGACCAGACCTCACTCCACAACCCTTGGGCAGGCGGATACTATCCGGCAGGATACAGCCTCGAAGAGTCCAAGAAGATGATGGCAGAAGAGCCTGAGCGCTTCAAAGAGTGCGTAAGAGAATCCCTCAGAAGACAGGTTGCAGCAATCAACCGCCTGACTGCCAAAGGAATGTACTTCTTCGACTATGGCAACGCATTCCTTCTCGAGTCTTCCCGCGCAGGAGCAGACATCCTCAGACCGGACGGCAAGTTCCGATATCCTTCATACGTACAGGACATCATGGGACCACTCTATTTCGACTATGGTTTCGGACCTTTCAGATGGGTATGTATGTCAGAGAATCCGGAGGACCTCGCGAAGTCAGATGCCATCGCAGTAAAGGTTCTCGAAGAAGAGTCCAGGACAGCTCCGGAAGAGATTCAGGGACAGCTCCGCGACAATATCCACTGGATCGAGGAGGCAGGCCGCAATAAACTTGTGGTAGGTTCCCAGGCCAGAATCCTTTACGCAGACTGCGAAGGAAGAACCAAGATTGCATTGGCTTTCAACGAGGCTATCAGACGTGGGGAAATCACTGCTCCGATTGTTCTCGGACGTGACCACCACGACGTTTCAGGAACAGACTCTCCATTCCGCGAAACATCCAATATCTATGACGGTTCTCAGTTCACCGCTGACATGGCCATCCAGAACGTCATAGGAGACTCATTCAGAGGCGCCACATGGGTTTCCATCCACAACGGAGGCGGCGTAGGCTGGGGCGAAGTCATCAACGGAGGTTTCGGTATGGTCATTGACGGAACCGCCGATTCTGACCGCCACATCACCAACATGCTTTTCTGGGATGTCAACAACGGAATCGCACGCCGCAGCTGGGCTCGCAACGAAGGCGCACTCCACGCGATAACCCGCGAAATGGGACGCACAGAGACATTGACAGTAACAGTTCCTGTCAATGCTGACGAGGCTCTGGTCCGCGACGCGCTGAAAAACATCAGATAATCAAGAAATCCGAAAATGATCCGGAATGTCCGCAATGGAAGATATTCCGGTTCAATAACATAAATAACACGACATGATACATAAAATATCCAACGAGACACTGACACTCGCAAAAGTCAAGGAAATCATTGACAATCACGCAACTCTCGAGCTTTCAGAAGAGTCAGCAAAGGCCGTTCAGAAATGCCGTGACTATCTTGACAGCAAGATGGAGGACATAGGCAGACCAGTATATGGCGTCACCACAGGTTTCGGTTCACTTTGCAACATTACGATTCCGGAGGCTGACCTTTCACAGCTCCAGCACAACCTCGTAATGTCACACGCGTGCGGAACAGGCGACACTGTAAGACCTGAGATTGTCAAACTGATGCTTCTCATGAAGATACAGTCTCTGTCTTACGGACATTCAGGCGTACAGATCATTACCATCCAGCGCCTTATCGACATGTTCAACAATGACATCCTTCCGGTTGTCTATCAGCAGGGTTCGCTCGGCGCGTCAGGAGACCTCGCACCGCTCGCACACATGTGCCTCCCTCTCATCGGCCTCGGTGAGGTAAGATACAAAGGACAGGTACGTCCTTCAGCAGAAGTATGGAAGGAATTCGGATGGAGTCCTATCCGACTCCAGTCAAAGGAAGGCCTCGCACTTCTCAACGGAACACAGTTCATGAGTGCTCATGCCACATGGGCATTGATAAAGAGCATGAGACTTTCCCGCTGGGCTGACTGCATCGCAGCCATGTCATTGGAGGCTTATGACGGAAGAATCGAGCCGTTCTACCAGCTCACACACCTTCTTCGCCGTCACAAAGGACAGCTCGAGACAGCTGAGAATTTCCTGAAACTGCTCGAGGGCAGCGAACTTATCCGCAGACCTAAGCAGCACGTCCAGGACCCATATTCATTCCGTTGCATTCCTCAGGTTCACGGAGCTGTTAAAGACAATATCAGACACGTTGCATCTGTCATCGGAGACGAAATCAACAGCGCTACCGATAACCCTAACGTATTCCCTGACGAGGATATGATCATCTCTGCCGGCAACTTCCACGGAGAGCCTATCGCCATCCCTATGGATACCCTCGCAATCGCTATGTCTGAGATGTCAAATATCTCAGAGAGAAGAATTTACAAACTTATCAGCGGTCAGAGAGGACTCCCTATGTTCCTGGTTGCAAAGCCTGGTCTGAACAGCGGATTCATGATTCCTCAGTATACCGCGGCATCTATCGTCAGCCAGAACAAGATGCTTTGCTGGCCTGCGTCATGCGATTCCATCCCATCATCACAGGGTCAGGAAGACCACGTCAGCATGGGCTCCAACGCGGCTACCAAACTCGTCCGCGTAGTCGATAACGTCGAGACAGTCCTCGCAATCGAGCTTTTCAATGCTGCACAGGCTCTCGAGTTCCGTCGTCCTGAAAAGTCATCCCCACTCATCGAGAAGATGCTTGCAGACTACCGCAAGGAGGTTCCTTTCGTAGATGTCGATACTTACATGCATCCTCTTATCATGAAGAGCATCGACTTCCTCCGCGACGAGAACAATCTGTTAATCTAAGCCCTGACGCGATGAAAACGCTGATAAGGAACATCGGGCAGATTGCCGGAATCGTCGAAGCCGGAGTAATGCGCAAAGAAGGAGTGTCAATGTCAGAGACAGGCACCCTGGAGAACGCATGGCTTCTCATCGAGGACGACAAGATTGCCTGTTTCGGGCCAATGTCAGACTGTCCGGATCTCTCACAGGAATCCGGACAGGATTCTTTCGATGTCATTGACGCTGACGGCGGATTCGTACTGCCGGCATTCTGCGACTCGCACTCCCACATTGTCTTTGCGGGAACAAGAGAGCAGGAATTCCTGGACAAGATCAAAGGTCTTTCCTATGCCGAGATTGCTGCGCACGGAGGCGGAATCCTGAATTCTGCTGATCTCCTGCACAATACATCCGAGGACGAGCTGTACAGACAGGCGATGGAGCGTGTCAATGAAATGATAGCGAAAGGCACCGGAGCGATCGAAATAAAGAGCGGATACGGACTCACCACACAGGATGAGCTGAAGATACTCCGCGTAATAAAAAGGATAAGGGAGAACTCTCCTGCCATAATCAAGTCCACATTTCTGGGGGCCCATGCAGTAGGCAGGGCATTCGCAGGAAGGCAGAGCGAGTATGTAGATCACGTATGCAATGAGATGATTCCGGCTGTTGCGGCTGAGAATCTTGCCGACTTTGTCGATGTATTCTGCGAAGAAGGATTCTTTACGACAGAAGAGACAGACAGGATTCTGACGGCTGGAGAGCAATACGGAATGAGGGTGAAGCTCCACGCGAACCAGCTTGCCGTCTCAGGCGGCGTGCACGTCGGAGTGAAGCACAATGCCCTGTCGGTAGATCATCTGGAGAGCACGACTGATGAGGAGATCCGTGTACTCAAGGACTCATGCACCATGCCGACAATGCTTCCGGGAGCATCATTCTTCCTGAGGATGCAATACGGCAAAGCCCTGGATTTCATCAACTCAGGGCTCGGTATAGCATTGGCATCAGATTATAATCCAGGGTCTTCCCCTTGCGGAGACATGAGGTTCGTCATGTCGCTCGGCTGTATCCAGATGAGACTCACGCCGATACAGGCATTGAACGCATGTACGCTGAATTCAGCCTATGCGATGGGCATCAGCGACGTTGCAGGTTCGATAACTGCCGGCAAGATAGCCAACCTCATCATTACCAAGCGGATACCATCATTGACATGGATTCCTTACTGCTACCAGACTCCGTTCATAGACAGAGTCATATTAAGGGGCAGGACAGTGTAACGGCTACTCGTGTGTAGCGAAACGCTGCTCTGCGAGTTTTTCGAATTTTGTACCCGGACGGCCGTAATTGGCATAAGGGAATATGGAGATTCCACCACGAGGAGTGAAAAGACCTGTTACTTCAATGTATTTCGGGTCCATCAATTTGATAAGGTCTTTCATGATTTTGTTTACGCAATCCTCGTGGAAGTCTCCATGATTACGGAAACTGAAAAGATAGAGTTTCAGGCTCTTGCTCTCGACCATTTTCACGTCAGGGATGTAGCTGATACGGATTTCAGCAAAGTCCGGCTGGCCTGTAATAGGACAGAGGCTCGTGAATTCAGGGCAATTGAATCTTACCCAATAGTCGTTTTCCTGATGCTTGTTTATGAAGGTCTCCAGCACTTCCGGAGCGTAATCCATCTTGTATTCGGATTTATGACCCAAGGAGTGCAGTCCCTCCTGTTCTCTTTCTTTATTCATTTGAAGTATTTGTTAAATGTGACAGTTACTCCGTCTTCAGGTGCACAGGCATCCGGAGACGGAGAATTATTTGATTACCAATTAGATATCGTAAACGCGGAACGGATTGTACGAGATATTCTCGTCGAATGTGTCGATGCCTTCGTAGCGTTTGAGGGCTTTCACTACCTGTATCGTCACAGGAAGGATGAGAATCTCGTAGCATACCTTGAAAGTGACCTGAGCAATGAGCATTGTCGCCAATGACCTGATGTCCGCGCCCCAGAAGACGATTGGCATAAAGATCAATGAATCAAGGGTTTCTCCTGCTACGGAAGAAAGGATGGCGCGGCCAGAGAAGCCTTTGCCTTTTGTGGCGATTTTCATGCGGCTCATGACGAAGGCGTTCATGGTAGAGCCTGCGAGGAATGCAAGGAGGGATGCGAAGGCCACACGTGGTGCCATGCTGAACACGTAGTCGAAGTGTTCACCGCCGTCCCAGAAGGATGCAGCCGGAAGCCATGAGACAATCTGGCCCATGATGGCTACAAAGAAGTTCATCGCAAAGGCTGTCCAGATTACGAGTCTGGCTTTGCGGTATCCCCATACTTCTGCAAAGCAGTCGTTCAGGATGTAAGAAATAGGAAAAATGATTACTGCACCGGGGAGCGTGATGCTGCCCATTGCGAAGACCTTTGTTGCAAAAAGGTTGGATGCTATCAGGCATACTATAAACAGTACTGCCATCAGCATGAAAACTACTGATACTTTTTTATTCATGTCTTGTTTTTTAAGTGGTTTCCTAGATTACACTCGGCGAAGCCGACCTTTTTAAATCGGCTGCGCCTATGATATTGTCTGAAATTTATTCTTCGTCCTCGCCGGCTGCCTTGAGACGCTCTGCGTTCTCGGCAATCTGCAGCTGATCGATACACTCCTGGATGTCACCATCCATGAAAGCAGGAAGATTATACATTGACCAGTTTATACGATGGTCTGTCACACGAGACTGAGGATAGTTGTATGTACGAATCTTGGCAGAGCGGTCACCGGTAGATACCATGGTCTTACGCTTTGCAGCGATACCGTCGAGATACTTCTGATGCTCCATATTGTAGAGACGAGTACGGAGTTCCTCCAAAGCCCTGTCGAAGTTCTTCAGCTGGGAACGCTCCTCCTGACACTGAACCACGATACCTGACGGAATATGGGTAAGACGAACCGCAGAATAAGTCGTGTTCACACCCTGACCGCCAGGACCGGAAGAACAGAAAGTATCCTTGCGGATATCGTTCATATCCAGGTCAATGTCAAATTCGTCAGCTTCAGGGAAGACTGCCACAGACGCGGCAGAAGTCTGGATACGGCCCTGAGTCTCAGTCTGAGGCACACGCTGAACACGGTGCACACCTGACTCGTACTTCATTGTCCCGTAAACACCATCAGCGCAAGAAAGCTTGAAGACAACCTGCTTGAACCCACCGGAAGTTCCCGGTGCCTGGTCAGTAATCTCGAGTTTCCAACCCTTGCGCTCAGCAAACTTTGAATACATTCTGAAAAGGTCACCGGCGAAAATAGCAGCCTCGTCGCCACCTGTACCGCCACGGATTTCGACCATAGCATTCTTGCTGTCATCCGGGTCAGAAGGAATGAGAAGAAGCTTGATATTCTGCTCCATATCCGGAAGTTTAGGCTCAATCTCGGAAATTTCCTCGCGAGCCATCTCCTTCAGGTCCTCATCTTTTTCATTGGCCATGATGTCCTTGGCTGAAGCAAGTTCATCCACCATTTTCTTATATTCAAGTCCGGCCTTGATGATAGGTTCCAGTTCCTTGTAATCCTTGTTCAGCTGAACATATTTCTTCATGTCCGACATGACTGCCGGATCAGAGAGCTGGTTCTGCAGCGATGTGAATTTGTCCTGAAGGCTCAGAACCTTTTCGAGCAATGAATTCTTTTCTGCCATATATATTATTCTGTTTTTCTTCTTAAACCGTCCGGTAATCCGTCACGTCAGCATTGACATAACCCCGGACAAACGCATTGACTTAGAGCGACTTCACGTAGCAGCGTCTGCGCATGTACAACTCATGTTCGTATTTTCCCCAGACATTGACCGCGCTGTTCGTCTCGATCTGCGGGTTGGAAATCGCGTATTTTGTCTTCGCCGCCTGATACTTGTCAGACATCGAGCAGTGGAAAATCGCGCTCACTCCCTTATTCTGCCACTTCGGCACGGCACCATTCAGCATCAGGTCCACTGCCTCGTAATTGTGCATCGCCTTCAGCAGATGGAACCATCCGAACGGGAAGAGGTGTCCCTTGGCTTTCTGCAGGGCCCCCGAAATGCTCGGGAATGCTATTCCGAACGCTACCAGTTCATTGTTCTCGTCGAGGACAATGCTGCTGACCTTGTCTGAGATGAACGGCATCGAAACTTTCGCCTCGTGCTCGATTTCCTTCTCAGTAAACGGAATGAAGTTATAGACCGCTGCCGCGAAACTTTCATTGTAAACCTTGAAGAAATACTTCACCATCTCCTTGTCTTTCTTGAGCTTGCTCAGAAGACCCTCATGGAGGTTATATCTTTCCTTCAGCATGCCGGCAATCCTTACCATCTTGTCCTGCACACCCTGACATGCATCCATCTTGTACTGAAGCCAGTCGCACTCCTTCTCATAGCCGAGTGCCGTCACGAAGTCATTGTAATAAGGGAAGTTATAGAGGCAGTTGAACGGAGGCACATTCTCAAATCCTTCCACCAGCATACCCTGCTTTCCCAATGTATTGTAATACAACGGTCCATGAACTTCAGTCATGCCGTTCTCTTTCGCCCAGGCCTCTGCCGTGCCGATGAGAAGACGGGCTACGTCAATGTCATTGATCGTGTCAAACCAGCCGAAACGAGCCCTCTTCTTGTTGTAGAGTTCGTTGTAACGCGGATTTATCATGGCGCAGATACGTCCCACGACTTTACTTCCGTCCATGACCATCCACAACTTATGCTTACAATAATCCAATGCCGGGTCTTTCGTCAGGCTGAACACCTGATCCGAATGAAGGGCAGGCACATACTGCTTACAGTCCTTATATAACTCATCCGGGAACTTGATGAATTTTTTCAAGTCTTTCTTCCCGCTGACTTCAACAATATTATATTTCGACATACATCTGGTTTTAGTACAGTCTGCAAATTTAACAATATTTTAGCGAAAAATAAAACCGGAATTAAGTGAGCGTCAATCCGGGCGCAAGAGAAAATGAAGTATCTCCTCTGCCACGTCAAATGGATCTGGGGATTGTCAATGTCATACAGGCGTGGCAAATGACGGAAATCTATGACATGTCAGGGAAGCATTTGCCGGTCACAGCATCGGTTATCGTCAGGTGGTGCAGTACGGCGGAGCCCACTCCGCTGCGCTCCATGTTTTTTCGCAAAGTTGTGGAAGGTAAAGAAGATGCCATTTGGAAAGTGAAGTCAGATTTCAGACATTTGTCCATAAGAAAACATTTTACCTTCAATCTTGTGTTTAATTTTTTTTGAATTACGATAATCTTCATCGGGACAAGTCCAGTCTTTAGTAGCATATTTCTTATCAAACGCAAATTGAGTTACTAAGTAATCCTTAAAAAATAACTTGGGAATCTTTGCGAGTCTTTTCGGTTTATATTCCTGCCTCATCAGTCGTGTGCGTCCAGCACACTCCTTCTTCGAAAAGAAATCTATCCTCGAAAATCCTCCACAAATCTTTACCAACTATTTTTTAACGCTTACTAAGCAACCTTCAAAAAATAACCTGCGTCATCTTAAGGAATCTTTTTTGTCAGACCTGTCAACTCGGAGATGGTGTCAATGTCAATGCTTTTTCTCAACATTTTTTAGCCTGGAGACCTCTTCTTCTGAGAGGCCTGTCGCTTGTACTATAATCTCGCAAGATGCACCGAGTCGTATAAGATTCATCGCGATTTTAGATTGTCCCTCTTTGAGCCCTTCTTCTTTGCCTTCTTTACGTCCCTCTTCTCGACCTTCCTTGAGCCCTTCCTCTTTGCCCACTTTATGACCTTCTTCTCGACCTTCCTCACGACCTTCTTCACGTCCTTCTTTTCGCCCACTCTCACGCGCGTACTCAATCTGATTATATGTATCCCGTTCAGTATTCATGGCTTTAATATAATTGATTCTGTCCTCGTCGTCAAGTTGGGCGAGCTCCGCTACATCGAAGAGTTTCGTGAATATCCTGTCCCTCAGTCTCT
>ERZ780128.88-NODE-88-length-43425-cov-8.743717_pt1 | contig 43425 bp, 55 predicted proteins | sample MGYA00511170_ERZ780128 | MGnify/ENA primary metagenome ERZ780128 (study PRJEB29588, sample SAMEA1970465) | human gut metagenome | biome: human gut; feature: human-associated habitat; material: faeces | place: Denmark | collected 2008/2010 ...
AAAGTTTCATCGGCTGTTGCAGCCATCTTTTGAGCCACTTTTAACGCCTCTTGGAAACCCTCCCCAGGCTGGTTTTCCCCACCACAGTAAACTATCTCTTTGTTACGCACCACAGCATAGCCAATAGAGTTAGTAAGGTTGCCTGTCTGATCCGTGTAGTTATGGTTGTCCTTGGCATACTTAGCCAGTTCCTCACCCAGATACTTCAACAGAAATTCTGTTGCCTTATACAGGTTAGTCTGGAAAGCCATCACCTTAGCAGCAACCGCTCCACTTTCAAACATCGGCTTTATCCCCATACCTCAATGTATTTCCTGTTCATATCATCTATGCCCTGGATAGTAAACTCATCCGTTACACCCTCCTCGCTGGTTATCTGGAATTGGGCACCCACAACAAGCACCCCTCTGAAATGCTTAGGTATAAACACATCATACGAGTATGTGTAGGTTTGTCCGTCTGTTCCTACAACCTGTTTGGCAGGGATGGATTTGTCTATCTGGCACTCACATCCATTCAACCACCCAGAAGTTCCAGCAGTTATAAATCCTGTTTCGGGATCTCGTTGTCCCTCCTGGATTGTCGTATATCTGAAAGTACCGTTATTCCTACCCATAGTTACCACATATTAGAGCCATCAGTAATAGATGATAGATTGACAAACTCAGAAGCATCCAGACCGTTCTCATTGCATAGATCCTTGATACGTTCCTCCAACATTTCAACACTATACCCCTGGGATGATTTGCCAAGGCTGTCACTGGTAAGCACGATCATCCTCTTTAAGACTTTGATCGCAGCAACAGCGACACCTCTTTTGTCAGTATCTGGATCGTATTCGGCATCCAGATCCTTAACATTTGCATCAGCAAGGGCTTTAGTGAGAGCTAAACGGCTGGGAGTATAAGGCTCCAGCTCTCCGATCAGAGCATCGTATTTTGTCAATTTATCCATAGATTAGTCCTCCTTTTTAAGGGATTCCGAGATCTTCAAAGCCTCATCCTCAGAGAGCTTTTCAATGGCGTTGTTCACGCCTTTTACGCCAGCATTGGCATTGACCTTTACTCCAGCAGCAACCAAAGCAGCTTTCATATCACCCAGGGCATAATCTATACCCTGGAAAGACACAGTGCTTTGCTTTCCGTTGTCGCTGGGAGCAGAAGCATCAACACCCACCAGATCGCACAAGCCATGCCTTACCAAGTCGTTTACACGGCTCACATCGTCTGTCTTAAGGGCATAACCAGGCAAGTACACCTCATTAGTGTACTTGTCCTGGAATTTCTTGCTTACTTTCAGATTAAACATAGCTCACACGATTAACCGAGGTCTATACCTCTTGCAGTCTCGTACTCTGCCTTTGTCCAGTAGGTACGCTCACTGCCATCCGCTCCAGCAGGGATCTCCTTTTCAGTGATTCCACGAACCTGGAAACATACGATAGCACCGATCTCAGTAATGAGAGGGAGCAAACGAGCTGAACCCTGGGTGTACTCAGCAGCAACCTGTCCTGTAGATTCACCAGTACGCCACTTAGCGATACGAATACCGTTGCCAGCGTCAATGTAATCCACGTTGTCCTCCTCCATAAGCTCACTATCCTCAATGGCAGGCTGGATCTCTCCAATCACGCCAGCAGGCTTAATGGCAATGAAGTTGTGATTCCACGGCTCTACAGCACCACGCTTACCGTCCTTGTCCACGCCCATTTTGCGAGTGATAACGGTAATCTCTGGGATCTCGTTCTCAGCAAGCATATCTGAAAGCTCTGATTTCTTTACGGTTTGAGCCTGTTTGTCTGAACCGTGAACCAGCAAACGAGTTGTCTGATCCATACGGAGCCAGTAGTAAAGATCCTGGCTCATCAGAATTTCACCAGGCTCAATGCCACGGTTTCGGAGGTCCGAACAGATTGCAGCCAGCATAAGGATAGGCTGGAGCTTACCAGCTTTGGTGTTGGCAGAAGTCCAGTTTACACCAGAAACAATCTTGTTGTTTTCGGGCATAACGTAGTCCACCTCATACTCACGACCGCCAGGGTTGTTGATCTCTGGTTTGAACTGAGCTACACCCCAGTTGGAGAATGCCATAAGGAGAATGAAGTCCATAACGTCCTTACATCCCAGGTAAGCATCCTGTACATCGTGTTTGAGCGTGTTTTCGATACGCTTAACCTTATCTACCTCCTTGATTCTCGGATTCTCGTAAACCTCCATCAGCTTACGGTAATCCCTTGCGTGCATCGGGAACTTATGACCTACACGAGGGATCTCCTTAGTCCAGAGATCGAAGCCATCAGAACGCCTCATAGGTGTAGGTGATTCATCACCGATAAGGGTTGCCATAAAGCGCATATTGTACTTGCCCACGATAGCCTCAGCAGTCAAAGACATCTGGGGTTCGTTGTAAGTACACCACTGATCTGAGTACATCTTCTGGAAAAGAGTTACCTCCCTTTCAGAAGCCTTGTCAAAGGTCTTTCTCCAGGTAGCCAGGAGATCGAGCGGTGCGCCATTCTTGCGCAAACTCTTGAATGTTGAAAAAATTGATTTCATACTTTAACCTCTCTTTGTAATTAGTACGACTGGGTTAATTTGATATGAGGGTTGGCATTCAAGAACGCTCCTGTAGTATCTTTCTGGCTGGCAGGGATAGGCGGTACACGCCTTTCATACATTGCGTATTGCATTGTATCAGCAGAAACATCTACAGAGGTCTCAAACTCATCTACCTCCACATCGCAGATGGTAACAGAGTTTGCCTTTCCTCTCTCAGTTGATTTTGCGGAGGTCTGACCATCGGAGATAACCTCCTCCAGGACATCACCAGCTTTCAGACCAGCAATGGCAGCGGAGAGAGTGATAACATAGGCGTTACCCTTTTTCTCAATCGCCTTAATGCTCGGTACACTGGCAATAGTCGTGGCAGCAGATCCAGACACAAGCACAAGATCGCCAACAGCGAAACAAGGCTTGTAGAACTCATCTACATAGAGGCTCACTTTGGTAGCATCCTCAGGATCCACCTCAGAGACTTTTGCAGTCTTAATGATCTGCACCGTCCTCTTAGCCTCATCCCTAATGGCAAGCGTTCCAGCAGGAATAACATCACCAACGGCAAAAGCCTGGTTTGCCACATCCAGATTGAAACCACCTTGCACAATAGAGGGACTACCTGTAAAGATCGGGCGTGTGCCCGTGAATGAAGCAGTCTTTCTTTTCATTGTACTTAAATTATTTAACAGTGATTGATTCGAGCAAGCCATCAGCAGCCTCATCAACTTGCTTTTCACTTGCCCCCTTTGAACCCTCTGAATCGTCAGTCATCAAACCGTCTGTAATGAAGTCCTGTTTCATTGACTTAACAGTCTCCTCAATATCATCCTCATCTGAGATTGATTTTGCGAGGCGATCACGGAACTTGGCAGGGATGTTGTGCGTTGCCATCGCTTTAGCAATAGCAGCGGAACGCTCACCCTTAGAACGCTCGGCTTCCATATCTGCCACCTTCTTTTTAAGCTCCGCTATCTCTTTGGCTGTCTCATCTTCCTCCTCCTTTTCGGGCTTGGTCTTGGAATTGGGCTTTTTATTTCCACCCTCTTCCTCCTCCTCTTCTTTGGATTTGTTGGGCTTCTTGTTTGCCCATCGTGTAGCCTCAGATTGCGTTTCCTTTGCAACATCAGCTATAAGATTTGCAGTTGTTTCGATTGCTTCCTCATCAGTAGAATCATCCTCAATGCTGCCACCCATTTTTTCGGTTATCGCTTTAAGGCACTTCTCTGATACGCCAGTGTCCTTACACAGGTCTTTGACTTTCAAAAAGAGTTTCTTGTTCATATCTTATTAACTTGATTATTGGATAACATATCCATTCCGCATACAAAGGTAGAAATTATTTTGCATAAACTGTGTTTGTCAAACACAGAAATTTACCAAGTGAACAAACTTATTTTCAACGCTTTACATTTACCTGGTAAATTTTGAAGCAAAAAAAGTTTCCGTAATGTTTGGTGTATTAAATAAATCACACTATCTTTGCAATGTGTTTGAGGGACACACATAATAAATGCAACATCAAATAAAAAGTATTTCAGATATGACACAGACAGAATTTGAGGAACGAACTGGATTGAAAATACCAGCAGAAGCTTATACAGAGGTAGAGCAGTGCTATATGAATACCGATCTTGATAAAGATTTGTTCTGCAAACGCTGGATAGAGAACCATACAGCACTGAAAGAAATAGAATCTAAGACGGTGTTAGTTCGTGAACTTTACGAGGAACGCAAACGCCTCTCCAACTTCCTTATAAAGCAAGCCGAAAAGTGGAGCGCAAACGATCTGAGAGAGAAAGCTATCTCAATGATCGGAGAGAAAGAATACCTAAGACGGAAAATAGCAGCAGGGTACAACCTATGGGATGCAGATAAGGAACTACTGGATATAATTTTGAAAAACTAAAAAAAATAAAGCAACACCGATTATGGAAGCAACAATCAACCAAGTACAGGAAATTGTATCTGTTTTGACAGCAGACGAACAGCAACTACTCAAAGACACCATCAATTACGGAGGATGGGGTGATGCTGATTATGACTTTCTTAACGAAAACGGAGAATTTGAAACAGTGATGATGTTCGGCTATTGCACCAACGATGCAAAGGAAGCTGGACACTTTTCAGGATGTGCTGTTTCGGCAATGTTCAGAGCTATTTATCGCAAGCTCTGCCCAGCTCACCACAACCAGATCGGAAGATTCGTTTCGCACTGTAACGACTGGTGGGGCGATGGATCTGGGGATATGCTCTTTATCAGAGCTGGATTCTACAACGCCTTTGAGGAATGGGCAAGAAAGAAATAAATAACAACCAGGGAGGGGCAACCCTCCCACAATGCAACACTATAAAATTTCAGATTATGGCAACTAAGAAAGAAGCACCAACTTATGTGAGAGTGCTACAGCACGATCGTAGCGATGAGATCCGTATCGGTGTAGCCTTTTGCATTTTCGGAGAGTTAGACAAAGCAGAACAGGAGTGCATCAAGACATACGAAGAAAAATGCGCCTGGTGTGGCGGTTTTAAGGTAGCTTGTGAAAAATACTACAAGCGTATAGCTCTGGTGGATGCAGAAACCCTGGAGGTCGTTAGAGTGATTTACGAGGACAAATAAGGAGGCAGATATGGCAACACTACTTAAATCTGACGGAACAAGAGAGGAGATCCAGCCTCAGAACGGTACCGATTTCAAGCTGGAGGAACTACAGGCTTATGTGGATGGCTACATAGAGATCGTGAATCTCCAGAATGGTGAAATACTCGTTATCAACGAGGATGGCAAAGACCGATACCCAACCAACGAGGCTGCAACGAAGCTGGCACGGAAACACCGTGCAATCTATTACTGGGATTGGATAGACGGTGATGTGGTACTCTGTAAAGATGAGGAGGTACAATAATGAAATGGATATGGGAACCTGGAGAAACAGAGCAGATGCTGGCTCTCCGACCAAACGAAGCCAAAGCGGTTGCAAAGCTCCTGTTAAAGCAGCGTAACGACATACAGAAAAAGTACGATCACTTTGAGGATTTGCACCTGTCTGGAGAGGCAACAGAAAGACAACAGAACCTAATGTTTGAATACGAGGATATTCTGGGCGTTATAGATAATTTCATTGAATTAGAATCAGAGAGGAAATAATTATGGAAACAAAGATTTGTTCAAAATGTGGTAAGGAGTTACCAGTATCAGAGTTCAGCAAGAACAGTAAGACAAAGGATGGTTTACAGTGCCAATGTAAGAGCTGCCAGAAAGCAGCACATAAGGAGAAGCAGGAGAGGGTTAAAAAGCTACTGGATGGGCAAAATAACGGACTTTCAGTGTACACTCCCAGGGAGTTGATGCAAGAGCTTTACAGAAGAGGCTACAGAGGCACCCTTGAATTTACTGAGGTACATATCCCGATAAATATGCGTGATGGCTCACTTATCTGTATCGGTAAGGGCAACCCAGACTGGAACTATTCAGCCCCACACGGAGCAGGGCGTTTGATGAGCAGGAGCAAGGCAAAGGAACTGCTTGATATGGAGGAGTACCAGGAATCAATGAGCGGAATTTATACAACCTCTGTAAGCAGGGAAACCATAGATGAAGCACCGCAAGCCTACAAGCCGATGGATGAGATTATAAGGGCTGTAGCTGACACGGTGGAGATAGAGGATATTATCAAGCCAATCTACAATTTCAAGGCAACAGAGTAATGGAAAACAGGGTTATATATCACGGAGGGAAAGAAAAGTATGTGGGTAAAATCGTTATAATAGACGGAGAACCTATGCTTGAAACCCCAGAACACTATGAGCGAACATACACAAACGAAACAGGAGGTATAACAAAAGAATTGTCACTAACACCATTTGAGGATGAAACAACAAAGGAACATTATTCACGTTGAGCTGCTGGAGCCTCCCAGTGGCTTCAATAAACATTATTATTTCGGGTGCGCTGCTGCCATCTACGACACACTGCCAAAAGATGTAGTAGGCGTTTCAAAAGAAGCCCTATGGAATGTAATCAGCGGTGGCGAATACAGAGGCAGGAAAGCTATCATAAGGCGTGGTGTGCTACACACCAAGGATACGAATAGAGGGATAAAGAAAGGAGGCAAAGAATGATTATTTTGCTTGTAAAATACAGAGTTACCGATGGCATAAATATAACTTACCAGTCAGAGGAAATAATGAAGTTTGAAAAAGAGGACGATATTTGCACGGATAGCATAAAAAAGAAATGCTTTTTCCAACCAAATACATATTACAGAGGAGCAAGAATTATATTGGACGAAATTACAAGAGTATAACTATGATAGGAGCAATAATAGGTGATATTGTTGGATCTCGTTTTGAGTTTCACAATACAGACAAGATCAATTTTAAGCTGTTTGCAAAAGATAGCAACTTTACAGACGATACAATCTGCACTATAGCGATAGCGGATGCAATCAACAGTAGAATAACCAGGAAATACGGAGATACTTGCTATGCTGCTTATCTATTGCGATGGTGCCGAAAGTACCCTAACCCTATGGGAGGATATGGAGGCAGTTTTGCACGCTGGATCCATTCAGAAAAGCCACAACCATACAACAGCTTTGGCAACGGTTCCGCTATGAGAGTTTCACCTGTAGCCTGGGCGTTTGACAACTTGGAAACGGTATTGTCTGAGGCTGCAAAGACAGCAGAGGTTTCACACAACCACCCAGAGGGCATTAAGGGAGCACAAGCAGTAGCACACGCCATATTCTCACAGAGGAAAGGGTTTGATCCTGTAAAGCTGGAGAGAGTTGGAGACATCTACTATCCTGGCTTCTTGCAACACACATACAGTCCAGGAGTGTTTGATGAGACTTGCCAGGGCACTGTGCCTGTCTGCCTAAAAATCGTGCGTTACAGCTCATCTTTTGAGGATGCTATCCGAAAGGCAATATGCTGGGGAGGAGACAGTGATACGATTGGTGCCATTGTCGGATCCATTGCAGAGGCAGCTTTCGGAATACCAAAGGAGCTATCAGATAGAGTATTTGACTATTTGCCTGTTGATATGCTGAATGTGATAGGTTTCTTTCAAAGACTGAAAAATATATATGGAAAATAAGGACTGGAACAAAGAGGGTTTTTTCTCTGGAATAACTGAGGACTATTCAAACTACAGATGGTTCAAAGGAGAGAAAGAAAACCCATACAAAGGGGACACAAAGCGACCTCTGGCAGCAGCTTTCTGGGAGTATGAGAAAGAGTTTCACTTTTCATTCCTGGATAGAGCGGACACAAGCGCAAGTCTTTCCGATTCATACAAGCAATGGAAAGAGCATCTTATCACGGATCATTTACCTGGTAAAAGCCCAAACCCATACGGAGACACGGCAAACTGGGAGGAGGTTTTCAACACAGGAAAACGATAACAGGAAAGAGGCTGACCCAAAAGGTCAGCTTCTTTTACATTTCCTCCAGTTCCACAACCCAGCCTTTCCCAAAGCCATATTTTCGTGTTGTTTCCTGGTACACATTGAGTACCTTGAACTTTGAGCCAGCCCTAAACACGATCTCATCCTCACCAGGATAATGAGATATAGCCTTAACATCTACTCCCTTTTTACTCTTTATCACGAGCATAAGGTTATCACCGAATATAGCTGTTCTATCTATGTTTGTGGTAGAGGACATAAAAGCCTTGTTTACATACTCCCTGCCAGATGATAGGCAAGACTTCATTTCCTGGATGTACTTATCCAGTTGCATAGAATCAAAGCTGATTCCAGAGAACACGGTGCCATTATAGCGTGGCAGCTTCTCCAGAGCTGCGTTGTGAGCAGGATAGTACAACTGGCACAAACCTCCATAGTCCTCAACCTTACCAAAGTAGGTATCAACTATTCCATATCCGTAATTATTGCACCACTTGGATCCGTATGTATAGCGATTTACCAAACCCAGCTCATCCTCTGATATGCCTGTTTTCTTGCTGTACTCCTCGATCTTGTGCCTTTCGCTGCTATACTTCTGAAATCTACCTCCCACCATCGTACTTGCGTGGGTATTCTCTGGAGCGTTCACATACTTCTCCAGAGCCTCAGCAGCCAGCTCCTCAGTTTCCCCATTCAGCTTAACCAGCTTTCCCTGTTTGTCAAGATACTTAAGAGATAGCTCCTTTTTGTAGTCTGCCAGCCTCACATAAGCATCATTCACATAGTCGTTCCACTGGGAGCCATACTTCTCCAGAGCCTTTTCATACAGATCTTGCAACCTCGCAACCTCCAGTTTCTCCTCAGCAGAGGCGAACAGATCTATAGTAGAACCATCACCACCAGCGGACTTTGCCAGCTTTGCCAGTCGTGCCTTTTCTATCTCGTGGATCTTGGCGGTTGCCTTATCAATGATAGCCTGGATCTCGTTTGCAGTCGCATCATTGCCCACCGCTTCACTCAACTCATCCAGGATAGCATTTAACGGCTTACTCTTGCTCTTGAATGCCAGGATTGGCTTTGCTGCCTCAACAGCCAACTGATGATCGTACTTTGCCTGTACCTTTTCAAGCTCTGCTTGGAGCATCTTTGCCATTTCTCCAGAAGTCGGAAACTTGTTTTTGTCTGCCACCCATTGAGCTTCAAATTTCAGTTTCTTTATCTGGTAAGCCAGATCACCAACGGAGATCTTATCCTTGAAAGCCTCAAAGGCATCATACAGGCTTTTTACGGCACTTTCTCCGTATTTCTCTACTAACTCCTTATGGTGTTTCTGTTCGGGTGTTAGAGGGTTTAGAATCTCGCCTACAGCCGTTTTGTTGTCCTTAATGAAGTACGGCAAAGTTCCTTTTTCGGTTGCCGTGGCTATACGCTCCTCGTTTTTCTTGATCCAGCTCTGAAACTCGGTCGGCAATTCCTTTTCCTCGTTAGGGATTTCAACGCTTCCAGGATCTCCACCGTCCAGAATCTCATCAAGCATCTTATCCAGCACATCCTGGGGAGCCAATACAGGAACACAGTAGCATCTACAGTTAGGGTGCCAGCCAGTCCACTTGAAAGTTTTTGGATATACGCCTTTCAGATCATCACAAATATCTGGCTCTGGGTGGTTGTTACTGAGCTTGATTTCTATGCCTACAACAAAATCCAACTCTCCCCATCTTTCAAAGTCAGCAGCCCTGTAGGCAATGTTGGTTTCACTCCTGGCAAGCCTCTGGGCATTCCTGTATGAGGAACGGTAAACGCCCCTGCCAGGGTGGTACTTTTTGGGGTTATCATCAACCCACTTGTAAGAACTTGTTTCGGAATCATAAACCCTGCGTTTCCACTTGCGCCCATAGATAGGGTTTCCCTCCTCATCTTCTCCAATCTTCACACGAAAACGCCTGTACCATCTATCGGGGTCATTCAGATAGCCCTTAATCTTTGTTGCCAGCTGGTTTGCTGGTGTTCCCTCTCCAATGGCAAGATCCAGAGTGTTCTCCAGCTCCTCCTTGTACATACCAGCGTATTTCCAGACTTTCTGAGAGAGATTCAGCCCCTCATCGCCTGTTTTCCTGGCAAAGAAAGCATCCATAGCCTCCTTGTTTCTAAGGAACAGCCTGGCAAAGTGCTTATCCTCTATAGAGTGCTCACCGAATATGCTCTTTACAAGCTCATCGTTATTCTCGTTTGACAGGATCCATTCATTTTCCACTCCGCTCCTTATAGCCTGGTAGGAACGGCTGTACATATTCCTAAAGATAGGCGTTACTTCCTCACTATACCCATACTCGGAAAAGGAGAAAGGCTTTCCCTCCTCCAGTTCCGTACCTTTCACCAGGTTAATGATCTCGCCCAGTGCCTCGTTGTAGATAGCACGAACCTCAGCAGCATAGCCCTCCGTTCTCTTGAAAAGCTCCTGCTGCTGTTTCTTATAGTCTATGTACTTTTTCTTTGCCATTCATTAAATCCGCTTTGTGAAGTGTTCGCAATAGTCTCTGGTTAGGGACTTGCTATACTGGTGGAAAGGACACTTGCAAAGGATCCAGTGCCCATCCAGGGCTTTACTATGGAAGTCCGTGGCGTGTTTGCAGTCCTTACAGGTGTGCGCTGGTCTCGGTATGATCTTCTTTGCCATTAGTCAGCCTCCCCAAACGCATCCATCCTGTTAAGCTCCTTTTGCTGCTCCATCCGTTCAACCTCCTCCTGCTTAATCCTTTCAAGCTCTGCCTTTGCATCCTTAACCAGGTATGAAAGCTCCAGGTAGGTTTCACGGCTCATAGCACCATCATTGAACTGCTTTGAAATATCTGAAAGCACCTCACTTACATCATCACCAAACGGCTCTTGAAATTCGTGGTTACACTCCAGCGCATCATATTCAGCCTTGTGGGCATAGTCAAGCACGTTACCCATTATGGCTTTCATAATGGAGAAATGCCTATTCATATAGCCATCGTGGCTTTCCTTGTGCCTATCTGCCTTGATAACAGCCAACAGCATAACCTTTCGGATCGCCTTAGCGGAAAGGTTGCCCAGGCTTTTCATATTGTCAAAGTCAATGTTTGGCGTGAACGACTTGGAGAGGATATGTTTCTCCAGCCTCTCAAACTCGTTCTTTTTGCTCTCTGAGGCTTGATCCCAGGTAAGGTAACTTACACTACCTCCGTTTTTCAGAATGAACAACTTTGCCTCATCCTCCGCTTTAGGCAGAGAATTAAGGATCTCGGCAGAAGCAACCATCGCCGGGTTGGCGAACCTGTCATTTACATCAGCATCGGTGCTCTCCATATTCTCATCCCTCTCAATCAGAGCCTGTACATCTGCGTGCTCTGGATCCTGCTCAAACAGCAACACAGGGATTTTTCCCACTGGATTCTGCATAACAAGCACCTCCCAGCCGACATTTCCACGCTTTGCCCTGTAGATGGAATCAGCGGTGTAAATATCAACGTGAAAAGAAGTCTTGTTGCCAGCATCAGTAATGTAGTAGCCCCAGGCAAATGCCGTAAGGCGTTTGTACTGATCCTTGATAGTGTAGATATAATCATTGTTGCCCCTACTCAACACATTCAGTAACAGGTTTGGCTTTCCGTCCTTATCCTGGTAGGTATGGTAGAGGATGGCAGAACACCCCTCAGCTCCAGCAGCTCGTTTAGCCTCCCTCACACAGGCGTTGAAGCGTGTAGTCCTCAACAGAGCTATATACTTGGAAAAAGCCTCATCCGTTCCATCGCTGACTTGCGACCACTTTACAGGTCTGCCATACAGGAACACAAGCGCAATCTCGTTAATGTATTTCTGCCAGGGGATAGGCAGCTTGTTTCTCTTTCTCCAGCGTAAGAAGTTGCCTTTTTTGTCATACACAGCACGATCCTTACGCTCCATAATCTTATGGCTGCTGATTTCATACTCCAGCAAGTGCTCTGCTGCTTTCTCTGCTCGGTTATTCATCATAGATAATGCCCTGGTTACATCCTTAGATGCCAGAAGCTCTGAAAAGCTCTGCTGATAACCGACAGCAGCCTTAACTTCGTTTGTAATTACGTTTATCAGTCCCATTGTTCAAATTGTTTATGCTGTTATACCTAATCTGCGTTCTATATCATCTGGAATGTCAAATTCGTTGTAATCAAACCAGGATCTCATCAAAAACATATCCCTCCAGTCTGGGGAACATCCTATATCTTCTTTGATTTGCTCCTTTGGTTTCAGTTTCAGCGTTCCGTCAGAATCGGCTTTCCAGGTTTGCAGCTGTTCCAGCTCCCTCACTATCTCCTCCCTGTCTGCCTGGCTCACCAAGTCCTCATCTATTCCTACCTCGGAGGCGTTGATATGGTCTGCCAGCTTGTAACCGCACTGTGTCTGTAGGTTCTGGTAGTTCTCCCCATTGAAAGGAGTTGAGTTGTTCACAAAGCCCTGTATATCGCAATTATCTACCACGCCACCACCTACACCGTCCTCATCCACTATACATTTGTGTTTGGGAATACGGTACTTTTTCTGCTTGGCAGTTATCCAGGTCTGTATATCTGTTGTCTTGCTTACAGGGAAACATTTAAGATCCACGATAAACCACCCATCCCATACCGCCAATCTCGCATAGTCAGCTCCGAATCGTGCAATATCCCCAGTCATATAGTGCACCCCTGTTCTTATCGCCAGCTTATTGCCAAAGATCTCACAGATACTATCGTGCGAACACAGGGCGTTAGGGTTATCATCATACTCCCAGTTGCCCTTGAAAAGTCGCTCAAACTTGACCTTATCCTTTGTGGTACGCAAGCCCTCAATGTAGTCTGGGTCTATAAATGGATTCTCCTGTACCAGACACGCCAGGTAGTACATATAATCTGGCAGATCCCCTTTGAGTGATGGCTTGTAGAATGTATCATACATCCAGTTCTTTTTAGGGTTACAGGTGATAAAGATCTTTCTCCTTATCCCAAGCTCTGCGTTAAGATGCCTACCTATACGAGTTTTGAGAGTATCATAGGCACCAAAGTTCACCTCGCCACCCTCCTCAATCCAGCCACCAGTGTACTCAATGGAGCCGTAACGCTCATAGAGAGGATCACCAGGCTTGTACTGGAGATCCAGCAAGTCTATCCTTGAGCCATTGAAAAACTCAATGTAGTTGTATTGCCCATTATACTTGTATAGCGTATCTTCAACCCCATACCTCCTACAAACCTTATAGAATGTAATCAGCGTTGATTGAGTGATACGCTTTAGTTCGGCTCTACCTATAAACCATTTGGAGCCAGGATAGCAAAGGCACATAAACAGCAACCAGGCAGCACCAGTCCAGGACTTTGCGCCACCAGCAGCACCTCCGTACAGGAGTTCCACGTGCTCGCTGTCAGTCAAGATCTGCAAAGCCTTCTCCTGCTTCTCGTGCTTCTTACCGTCTGATACGGTGATAAAGTCAAAGCACCCTCGCTTGAAAAGCTCCATCTTAACTGCAAGAGCCATCGGCACTGTTATCTCCTTACTTTTTGCCATTGCCAGCCTTTATTTTCTCCAGGAGTGAATTGTACTGAAGAAGCTCCTCCGTTGTCAGAGCAGACAGATCCACGCTGTTGTTGGTTAATTGAACATCGCTTTCTATCGGTTGCGTTGCCTTACCAAACACACGATCAAATAACATTTCAACTGTAGAGGTACGACCGTACCGAATATCTGTATTGATAGCGGAAACCACATTGAGAACCCAGATAGGGGTTTTCTTGTTTGGCTTGTTATCAGCAGACTTTACCAACGGCTCTAACTCCTCTGGTGTGCTCTCCATCAGAAAGCGGATCACTTTCAGATAATCCTCCTTGCTCATTTCAGCAGCCACCTTTTTACCTGTGATCGTTTTGATATACTTATATACAGAGGGCTTCCTGCCAGCGTTCGCTGGTTGGTTTGTACTGGTAAACCTGTTACCTATCTTATTTCCTACTTCAAAGCCCATCAGTTGATTTTTCGTTGATTTCCGTGTTTGACAAACACACTTATAAGGCAAAGAAAATCGGGCGTTCCAAAAGGCACCCGATTCCCTTAACCTGGTGAATTACTCGTTAGCTTTCTCCTGCTCCTGGTACTTGCCCCAGAACCAGGCAATCATATCAGTATATTCCTCGCTGTAGTCAAGCTCCTCATCCAGATCTTCAGCTTTGTGGATAACACTTGTGAGGTGCTTCTGCTGCTCATCAGTAGCGTTCCAGACCTCAATCTCTCCGTTCAGTTGCTGCTGGATCACCTTGATCTCGTCAGCGGTTAATTCAATTTTTGTCATAACTTCCTGTATTAAGTCTTACAAAATTACTTTATAGTTTATACTTTTTGACGATCGCCTTGACCTTTTTTGTGTATTTGTCGGCTTTTCCGTGAACAGCCTTTGTTGTAGCCTCAGCCCAAAACTCATCTATGTTGGTCTTGGAGTATTCACCATAGCCAGACTTCTTTTTGTCCTTTCTCCAGGACTGGTACATCTTTGCGATCTCTTTTCCTGCTGCCTTGTGGTTAGCTCCAGACAGAGAACTGTTCCAGGTTGCGTGTGCCAGCTCGTGTGTTACTGTATGAGCCAGAGGCTTGTTTGTCTTGGTGTGCCATCCGCTCTCATATCCTTTCCTGGTTGAAGCCTCAACAGCCTTTTTGCCCTTGTTGAAATAGGACTTATTGAGGTAGATAGCCTCAGACTTACCACCAGAGGAAACCTGTACACCCAGTGTGCCAGCACTCAAAGTAGCCAGCTTGATATTCTTTTCACGAACACCCAGAACAGAGTGGAATCGTGAAATTGCAGTCTTTGTTTCCTTGTACATCTGGGGATCTTTCATCTTCACCAAAGATTCTACTCCAGTGATCTTGCCCTTGTAGTTGCTATCTCCAGGCTGTAAGCCTCCCCTGGTACCGCTTGAATTACGTCCCATATCGTCTATTTTTTACGGTAAAACAATTCTGGGTTATCCAAGACACTATCCAGGACTTCTTTACCATCCTCTTTCGCCTTGATCTCCTCTTTTAATAGTTGAATTTCGTTTTCAGTTAGTACATCGGCTGTCAAACCGTATTCGTCTAACAATACTTTGATTTTATCCTCCATATCGGTAAATATAATAGTTTAACCTCTCTTTTTACTATAATGCCATCCATATTTCTTTGCCATCTTCTGCATCACCCTGTGATAGTGTGTTGTTTCAGCTCTTGCTATGCTATCATCGCTCCAACCAGTCTTATTGAGGTAAGCGTGCATTTCCGATTGCACCTCCTTGTTTGCTTTCATAAAAGCATCACCAACCTGTTTTGCACTTCCTCCCCATCCTCCTTTTGGTCTTTTCACAGAGAATGTGTAAGTAGGTGTTACAGCCCTTATCTCCCTTGCGTTCACATTTACAGCGGACACAATATCTTGAACAGAGAAGGAGTTTCCTATTCTCCTTATGCCTGTTGCACCCAGGGAGCGTGGATGATTATGTGTGAGTATGCTGTTAGCTGGTATGTCTTTCGGATCGTATGCCACTTGTGCACCTTTTCCACCTACTGACTTCAACAGGTTCCCACTCTGAGAAAAAACGTGCAAAGATTCATCTTTGTTACCACGGATCTTTCCCTCCACACCAAGGATATTCTTTGCCATTTTAGCAGAATACCCCTGCTCTGTAGCTCCTCTGGATATGCCTCCAGACTTTGTACCGCTTGCCTTTACACCTCCGCTATTTCTACCCATAGTTATTTCTTTTTAGCGTTGATAAAGTCAGTTATATACAGAAGCCCTTTCTTTCGGCAAAACTCCTGGATCTCCGTGCCTCCTCCGTAAACAATCAGATTCGGCTTTTCCAGTCCGCTTATTTCCTGGGCTACCTGGAGATCGGACTTAAGGCTCTCCATCCACCCGTCCAGCCCACGAGTAAAGAAAGCATTATACCCTTTCGGAATCCCCATTTTGTTATATTCAATAAACTTGTGAGATACATTCAAGTCCGCATAGACTTTTATTCCGCATTCCTGTAGATACCTGGAAAGCCACCGCTTTTTATATATGAGCTGAATACCCCAGGCTATAGGCGTTTGATCGTGGCAGCTACAATTAGGCTCTACAATAGCCTGGCATCCGCTTGTGAGTAAGTTGATAGGATCTTTCCAGAGCTTTTCAAATCTGTAATCATCCACATAGAAATGATATGTAGCCACATCCTTACGCAATCGGCTGTTAGCTCCCCAGGGAGACAGAGGCAGCTCAACCTTTCCAGCTTGCATATCAAGCAAAAGGTTTGGGATCTCATAGATATTGTCGCTCTCATACAGAACATCCTTGAACATCGAGCGATAGAAAGCCTCCTTTTCGTTCTCCTCCTCATCCTCGCTGCTCTCATCATCTCCTGTGTCCTCAGCTCCATCATCCTCTGGATCCTCTGGCTCATCCTCCTGCTTCTTGCCTTTCTTTTTGGGCTTCTCTACCTCCTCATCGGGAATAGTCAAACCCATAAAGTCAAAATCAACATCTTTCCAGTATTCATCAACTTGCAAAACGCTAAAGTTCCACTCTCCATTGTTGATATTGTCCCTCGCAATAAGATCCCTCTCTTCATCTGGAGTAAGCTCTGAATACAGAACCGTAGGCACCTCTGATAGTTTCAGCTTCTTTGCAGCCTTCAGCCTCTGGTTGCCACACAAAACAACCAGTTTGCCCTCTCGCTCAACAAGAGCCAGAGGGCGGTGCTTCCAAAAGCCGTTTATCCGTATGGATTCCACCAGTCGCTCAAAATCCTTTTTGGAGATCTTCCTGGGATTCTCAGCAAGCAGTGTCAGCTCGGACGGACTTCTGTATGTCAGATCGCTACATTTCATTCTCGTTTTCCTCCTCGGTTGTCTCCTGGATTTCCTCGGTCTCAACCTGGCTGGCTCCATCCACCACCAGATTCTCAAAGTTATCCATCACATTGAACACCTTGCGGATCAGCTCTGCCACACGGACAAAGCGGAAATGCTTGCTATGTCCCACATACACAAGTCTGCTGCCATCTTTCACATCACTACCAACAGCATAAAACTTGCCCCTGTAGTCAATAGGCAAACTCAGTTTGTTGTCATAGAGGAAAATCCTGTTCTCGGACACTCCAGAGACAGTAGCGGTACGGTTGTATTTCCCATTGAGGAAAATATGTGCCTTATCGCCCTTTTGGAAAGGCGCATCTGGGAACAGCTTATCAAGCCAATCTCCTATACATTCACGACCACCACAAAGCCAGAATGCCACAAATGCAAGTGCCACCATAACAGTTAATACGATCCAAACCATATCTTTTAATTTACTTGGTTAATATCTCTTGCAAAGATAGTGAATTTGTGTTTGATAAACACACTTTTAGGCGAAAAAGAGCGTCAGAATCCGTAAATTAGCATAGCAGCATCCCTGCTGTGCTCGTTTGTACGCTTCTCCCATCCAGTTATAGCCTTGAAACGCTCCTGGGTTAGCTTCGTAACATTCCGCTTTGGAGCCACCATTTCATACTCAACTTTCAGATCCTCCAGAAAGGCATCCCAGATAGAGGCATCACGCTTTACAGAGCCAACACCCTGTAATCTCTTGCGTTCCTCCTCCCTGCTCATCCTTTCAGTGCCGAACCAGGTACGCTGCCTCGGATCCTCAACCCTTACAATCACCTTAGTAGATTCACTCTCCGCTTTCTCCTTATACTCCTCCACGACTTTCATAGCCTTATGGATGGTTGTTGTCTCAACCAGGAGCAGAGATCGCTTTCGGTTGTCCCAAATAGCGACCCCTGTGTTTACGCCTGTATCTATTCCGATATAGTACATTACTCCTCCTCGGTTGCTCCGTTTGGTATCTGGTATAGGATAACGCCTTTCGTTGCCCTGCTTACCTCTCTTGGGCTGAAAAGCATTGCCATCATTACATCATCTGGCAAGAACTTGTAGCGGATCTCCTTAATGTCTGACAGTGTAACAGGATGCTCACTGATAATATGGAGGCTCCACAAGCCATCCTCCCTGCTCACTGTTACTACAGATGCACGGTATAGGAACGTGCCAGTCCTGTACGCTCCGTAATCATCAACAGCCTCATACTTGTTCTTGGCTGATTTCTGGAGCAGTTCTTTGATTTTTGGAGAAAGTCGCTGCTTGCGCTTCTCAAAGTAAGGAGGATAGAACACCTTGCCAGTGATCTTCTCGTTAGCCTCATCCAACATTTTCTGCTGCTTCTCTTTCAGCTCGTTTTGCAGTCTCTCTACGTTTTCTTTCGTGATCTTTTCCATATCTATTACAGTTTATAGGGTGAAACAATGTCATATATTGCCTTGCAGATCTGAATGTCATACAGGGCATCGTGGAGCTTCGTATCATCCACCTCAACACCCAGAGCCTTAGCAACGGTGCCCTGTTTGAAATTCTCCATCTGGGAACGCTTTTCTGCCAGGAAAGGAGTAGCCAGCACCATTACATCTATGCTGTTGCTCCAGAACCAGGATCCAAAATACTTATCTCCATTCTGGATAAACCAGGCTCTGAGGAACTGGTTATCAAAGTGGGCGTTATTGTAGCCAGCCAGGAAAAACTTATCCTGCTTGTTGTAGCGATCTACATACTTGGAGAGCATATCCACGAACTGTTTGTACACCGTTCCCATCGGAGGGTATGCCAGAATCTGCTCTTTTGTTACTCCTGCCACATCCAGAGCCTCCTGCTCAATCAGAGCCTGTGGATTTGGTTGTACTCTAAAGTCAAAGGTCTCTTTCACATCTCCATCTATGATGATCTCTCCGCTCAACTGGTGAATGCCGTGTTTGTTCACCAGGGTACCTGTTGTTTCCAGGTCAAAAAATACTACTTTCATTTTTTCTTTATATTAAATTTTACATATCCGAAATAGCTGTAATACCGCTCCATTTTGGCGATCATTTCTCTGTACGCTTCTCTGCCAGAAACTTTGATAATGTCCTTTTTGATCTTCCTGGGGAGCCTCGCTTTTATTTTGAACTTTGGTTTCAGCTCTACCTTACACTCAATCTTCCCCATATTTATTCCTCCTCAAAATCATCTAAATAACTTTCGTTCTCATCAAGAAAGGCATCAAGAGCATCATCACAATAAAGCCCCTCACACAAGCCATCACATTGTCTGTCTATCTCTCCTTTTTTCCAAGCGCAACTTTTACAAAGCTCATCGCCTAATGATTGCTTTAACTCCTCACGATTCATTTTTCTCCTCCTCTTTTATATTCCTTAACAGCCTTGCTTAAGCTCTCTGTTCGCTCCAGGATGGTTGCCATCTTATCTACATCCACCATCACCTCACCATCCATATATGCCCATACTTTTCTCAGAGCCTCCGCTACAGCCTTAGCCTCCTTTGCATCTTTCAGAGAGTTCAGAACCTCCTTGTTGGTTGCGGTTGTCCTACCTTGCTCCTGGGCGGTCTTGACAGCGGTCTTTGCAGCCTTCACCTGTTCCCTCTCACTCTCATAGTTTGCTGCTATCTCCTTTGCTGCTTTCACCGAAAGCTCGCCTTTCACGATCTTCTCCTGGATGTACGGAGGGAGATCCAGCAGGGAGAGGCATTTGCTGACAAAAGCAGGGGATTTCTTGAACTTGTCGGCAATTTCTATCTGGCTGTAGCCAAACTCCTCCTTAAACCGCCTAAACATTATGGCACATTCGTACTCAGTGAAACGCTTACCCTCGTTTCTCATCATCTGCTCTATATACAGATCCTCCAGGCTTGCATCTTTCGGAGCTTTGAGGGCTTTAATGTACTGGATATTTGCGCCCTCCTCAATAGCCAGCATAGTAGCCCTGTAACGCCTTTCTCCGTCCACCAGCTTGTAACGCTCCACACCATCCTCTCTGAATGGGATAACAGTTACAGGATTTAGTACGCCCTTTGACTTGATTTGCTCTTTCAGCTCCTCCAGATCAAAATCTCTGCGTACATTGAAATTCGCTACCACGACAATGTTTCTCGGATCAATGAGAAATATATCTGTTCTTTTTGTTGCATTAGTTTCCATTTCTGATAATCTTGTATGTTACAATGTCCTTTCCTCTTACCTCGTTTGTTGTCTCAGTCCAGGAGAAACCACAAGCGATACATCTTACAAGCACCTTGCGCTCTCCGATAACACCTATATTGGTTTTCTCCAGACTGTCTGTCTTACATAGCGGACACATAGCTAATATCTAAAGTCCGTGAAGTGAATAACCACACCCTCAAACACATTGGACTTTGAGCTACCAAAGAACCACTCCACAAAGTCGGCTACACTCAGACCGTCATTCTTGGCGATCTGTTCTACTGGCACTTTCTTTCCATCCACCCACGCCTGGGGAACAGAATCATCCGTGCCATAAGTCATAGTGATGTGTTGCAGTCCGATCTTCTCGCACCTGGCAAGTTCCCTCTGCTCAGAGTTGTAAGGTCTGCCAGTCCACTCTCTCAAAGAAAGATACTTTGCACCAGAGGCAATACCCTTGTACCGCTGTTCCCATACATTTTTTGCATTGTAGCGGATCGTGTGCTTTTTCTCCCCAGTTTTCAGTTTCGTTTCAAACCCTGTAGGCTCTCCAGCTCTGCAATGAGCCACTGGGAACACCTTACACAAAGTAAGGATTACTTTTTTCTTATCTGCTTTCATTACTTCAATCTTATAAATTTACCAGGTATATTGCTCCTCTCCAGAGCTTCTGCATTACCATCCCCAAACGAGATCAGAACACTTCCGCAACCTGGGCTGTCTCCTTTGGTGCCATCCTGTCTGTAGAACTTGATACGACCTCTGACAAACAGGATAGCCGTTGCATTGGGAAAGATCACATCCTGGAACATCTTGCTATCGCACCTGTTAAAGAGCAGAGCTATACCATTGTTATTCTCTACCATCTTATCCACAAAACGCTCTATAAGCGGTCTGCTGTAAGGAGGATTTAGCCATACCCTTTGCCCCCTCCAATCACTTTTTAAGCCAACCTCAGACGGTGTTATGTGTCTTGTAGCGGTATTCCACAGCCTATGCTCTGGAGAGCAAGGATCAAGATCGAACTTTCCGCAAGCATCCACTATTTCCTTTGGAGTGTACCACTCATCGGTGGCATTCGCACTCCGCTCAAAACTTGTATTCATTTTCTGTAACTTTTTCCCTGAAAGTGCATCCTGTCAAACATTTCTCTGAGGCGATCATCTATACGCTCTCCGTACCTATCACTGATTTGTTTGTCTGAAAGGTTGGATGTTATCACCGTCCAGCTCTGCCTGTCATACCTGGTGTAAAGCAACTCCGTAATAGGAGAGAACTCATTGCCATAGATCTTAAGGCTCACAGGCTCGGTGCCTATATCATCTATGAAAAGCAGCTCCTGGTTTACCAGTCGTTTATACAGGTCTGGGTTCTCGCTGTAAGCCTTTGCCAGGTTGATAGCCGTAACTCTGTAAACTGATTTCCGCTCGTTGCTGTAACAACTATCAAACAGGTAGTTCACCAGGTTACACATCGCATTTGCAAGTGTCGTTTTACCTGTTCCACAAGAGCTGCCATAGAGCATAAGCCCGAACTTATTTTTCCCCATCATCCACTTTGCAGCCTTGCTGATCCTTTCCTCAGTCGTGCTGTCTTGAATGAACTGAGCGTTTCTTTTGATAACCTCGGCTTTGTAGCAGTTTAGCAGCATTGCCGATAGTTCTTTATGGTCCATTTGGGAAAGGCTAAAGCGTGTCTCGGTACGCTGGTGAATCTGATGATTCAGCATTCGTAACAGCCCCTCCATTGATTTTGTTTCCATATTTCTGTAGATCTTCGTAATACTTATCTTTTACCCATCCTCTTATCGTTAGATAATCGGATTTATACTTTCTGCCTTTTGAACCCTTATAGTTGTTCAGAATGTCTATCATTATCCTTGTAGGATCCTCTCCATACTCGGCACATAGTTTTCCATATTCTATGTGTGTGAGGGTTACAAATTCAGCATACTTGTACTTTTTCTTTTTGTCCGCTGCTGCCTGTTGCTCTGGAGTTAGCGGTGGTGGTGTCTCTGGTACTTCCTCGGTGCCAGAGAACAGGTCTGCTGGCTCTTGTGCTACTTGCTTGTTTGCTGGAGAATCTGGAGTAGAAATAGGAGCAGATAATATCTTTGCTTTAGTGGTCTCTCCACCCTTTTTGCCTACCATTCGCCTTACGGCACTTATCTGTTCCTGTCTCAGCATCTGCCTACTACAGAAAGCCCCATCATCACGAACTACACACAAGCCAGAAACTATGAGCTGATCCAGCCAGTCCTCACTTCCAGAACTATCCACACCAACCAGTCTTATTATCTCGTTCCTTGTGTAGATTGTGCCATCTGGCTTAGCCATAACACCACGCTCTTTACTCTCCCACATATAGCAAAGCATATCCATCCACAACCCCCTTACATCTGGAGGCAGATTCCTTACAGCAGGGAGTGTTAGCCACACCACGGAGTTGAAAGGCATTTGTGGTATTTTGTCTTTTTTCGCCATATTGTGATTGTTAAGGGGAGAGCGTAGGAAAAGCCCCACGCCTCCCACATAGAGCATTATACTTCCATTATTGCAATATCTGGAGCTATGTTTTTAATCTTTGCCAGAACCTCATCCAGGCACATATCTCTGTACTCCTCTGCCACTTCGTTTGCACCAGGAGAAACGAGCTGGAGCAGCACTTCACCATTTACCAGGTAGTGATCAAACTCTACCTCAATGGCTTGTTTTGCAGTTCCCTTGAAAATAGGGATGTTCACCGTGAAGCTCTTAGGCAGATTACTCTCAACCTGGCAACGGTACACATCCGCTGTAGAGCCAGACGGATCTTTCTGCTTCTGGATTTCTGCCTTTGCATTTGCCACAAAGTTTTTCAGAACAGATACCAGTCTCATACACTCCTCTTTGTCGGCAAAGATGCCCCTGTTAAGGCGCAAAAGCTGTCCCAGTTTGGCAGGAGCGAAAGCAGCCTCTGGGTTGTTGATACCAAGTTTCAGATAGCTGTCTGAGAACTCAACAGAACCAGAGAGAACGCCTTTCTTGTACTCATCATCCTCATTCACGGTAAGGGTGATAGTCATTTTCTCACGATCTACCAGGATATTTGCCTTTTTCTGATCCACGGTGTCAATACGCTTTTCCAGCCAGTCAAAAGGCGTGGAGATAACGCCAGAAACTTTCACCTTGATAGGCTCCTTTGTAGGCAGAGCCTCAATAGCTTTTGGAGCATTACCAATACGGTAAATCACCTCAATAGGCTTTTCGCCTGTGTAGTGCTCAATGTTCACTGTCAAACCTTTTTCTTTTTCTTCCATTGTAGTAAGAATTAAAATGTTGATAAATTAGTTGTCCGTACCTGTAGCTGGCACTTCCTCCCAGGTCTTATTTCCGTCTCTGACAACACGGAAAACATTACGCTGCCTTTCCTCCTGTGTCACTGGTCGCTCCTCCAGCTTGTAGCCCTCTGGGGAGTAGATACCTACCATCTTCTCCTCATCATCTACAAACTTGTAGCAGTCTCCCTTGATCCACTCACCACCAGACTTAAGCTCATCCAGGATCTTTCCGTATCGCTCGGAAAGAGGCTTGATTTTGCCTTTGATGGTTGCTCTATGCTCGGCAAGCTCCTGTTCCAGCTCTTGCATCTGGATAGATACGTTCACCAGCTCAGCCCTTTTTTCGTTGATCTCTGACTGGTCGAACTTCCTTGTGTAGCTCCGTTCCAGAATCTGATCGCAGTTGTCCCTTAGAATACTCTCCCTTTCTTCTATAGGGGTTTCTGATAGCATTACATCTTTCATTGTGCTTTGAATTTAGTTTATGAATATGTTTGTCAAACACACTTTCTTACAAACGATCTCCTACCTCAAAGTTGAATTTCAAGTATTCAGCCCAAAGCTCAATGAACTGCTGTCCGAAATATGCAGCCTTTTCCTCGGTCTCCTGACACAAGCGGAACCCAATGTACGCATTCGCAGTCGAGGAGCGATGATTCGTGTGCAGAAAACCGAACCCCGCATACGCACCATTACGCGCACCAGCAGACAGGAGGGCACCAAACCAGCCAGAGCCAGGTGTAGTTTCATCTACAGGAGTATAGAAGTAATCGCAGAAACCTGTTATACTATCAGCACCAACCTTATCTGGGAATGTGTAGCCTTTAGATGAGAAAGCGACTGTGTCTATGTCGCCATCAGTACGAGGCAGCTCAGTAATCGCTTCATATCCGTTAGGTACAGTAGTGGCATTGTCTGAATGCGATGTGAACTTTGTCGGATCCTCACATACATAAGCTGTTGATTTGTCCGTCTGGTGCCATATAAGCACATCATCGACAAGCAACCATAAGTATTCAAAAGGAACCTCCAGACCACGATAAGATGTTACTTGCACAACCTTATCGCCACCAGTCCATCCCTTGATAGTGTAGGCTACTCTACCAGTATTGTTGCCAAGCGTTGCAGTAACACCACAAGGAACAAATGGTTTATAGCCTCCCCAGGTGCCCCATTCTCCCCAAGACACTGCTGGACCAGATCCAATTCCTCCCTGGTGAAAGCCATCACTTGTTAGAGTTGCGTTGTATTCCTCCTGGCAGTTCCTGTTGGCATACTCAATCCTCTGCAACCAGGCAATTTCATTGTATGCTCTGTACGCTCCTATATGAGTACCATCCTTACAGAGAGGTCTAACTGTTGCCTTTGAAACAGAGGTACGAGCCATACCAAGCTGTGAGTTATATGCACCGTCCCTGCTTGCATCCGAGCTACCAGCTCCACCTCTAAACTGAGAAGCATTGCTTTTTAGAATGACAATGCCGTTTTCGTCCCTTGCGATCTCATCGCCATCCCAGGTAAGCCAGCATCCAGACACAGCCTTGTTGTTAGTAAGGTCTATGGTGCCATACCAAGGAGAGATTGATTTTCTGCTCATCTTCCAGAAGCCAGGCAGAGGATATTCAGAAATGGCATAGATCCACTTTGTACCCTCAATCTCAATTCTCAGATAATACTCTGGTTTCTCCAGCATCACATTTCCATCCGTACTATCAATAGTGGCTACAGCCCCACTATCCTTTTTACGGCTGTCGTTCTGGTGGAGGTAGTATTTCACCGAGCCATCCGTGTTCTCTACAAAACGCCTCAACTTAGCCTGTACTGGCAGAGTGCGGTGTAGATCCAGGTTGCCAACTCTCACAAGGTTTTTGTCCTTGCTTGTGAAATCACCCTGTACTCCATACCACTGATCGTATGGGTACTGTGGCTTTGTCGTGCCACTACCTAAAAGTAATCCCATTGTTGTATAATGTTATTTGATTGTTTCTCCTGCTCCCCAGAAAATATCGTAATCATCCAGGCTTATACCGTTAGGGGAGATCTTAACGATTGCTCCTGGTGTCCAGTCTCCAATAGGCACTGGAAAATCACTCTCCGATTTGTCGCAAATAAGCTGGCATTTCACCAGCACATTTGTTTCCATCGTTACGCTTTTAGGTCTCACGAAAATAGAGAAAGAACTACCTCCGAGTGAGAACCCTTTGGAGAGGTCTGCTATCCTCCCCTTAGACAAAATCCGTAACTCTTGCATTGCTTCCATAATTAACCGAGTAAATTTACTGCAAATATACTAATAAATGTGTTTATCGAACACATTTTAAGGCAAAAGAAATGGAATACCCTCTGATTTCGTTTGCTTTATCCAATCAAAATGTTACCTACATCCCTTAAATGTCAGCCAGACAATCACACATTGAGCGATTTGCCCGACCAAACCACCCAGCAAGGTGGCAAGCAGATCCAGCCAATCCCACTTACCTCCATACGAGCGATCTTTGAACTCCATTCCAGCAGCCAGCCCTGCCACAAAGAGTATGGTAAGCACCAGGGCACACGGAATCGCATACCCAAAGTGCTTCATTCTGTTGCTTTCCTTAATCCATTTCATAAGCATATTTTTATTCACTTTTATACCACCAATTAGGATCCATAATCATAAACACGCAAGAGCCATCATTTCTGGAGGCATCATCCGATATGTAGATAACGAATGATGATGTACTATTCATTTGAACAGTTGGCTTCATTCCGTCTGTTCCTGTCCCAGTAGCAAACACCATATATCCCTCTGGGAGTAATCCAGACTTCATATTGATGGTATAATAGCCCACTCCAGACCTTGTAATGCTCATCACGCTACTTAAGCTTCTGCCATCATACCAATTACCAGACAGATAGCAATTAGCCTGTTTGGAATCTCCGTGCATTACTCCCATCGCAATCATCATCGGGTGCCTGCCATATTTTGATGTATCGTGTCTGAATTGCTCAAATCCAAAGCGACCTGTTATCTGCCAGGATCCTTTTATATCAAAACTACCAGGAGGTAGTTTGAAACAGGTAAGTTCCACGCATTCCTGCGGTCTAAGAGTAGCGTAAAAACCTCCAAGAGTTGCATCTGTAAAGTTCATTGATATTCCGAAAGTTGCACAATAAATAAGATAGTCTGCTGAGCCAATTTTACCAGAGTGGAATAAACGCACGACCTTACCAATATCCTCCCTCTCGTGCCCCATACTTAATTTTTTTTGTGATGCTTGTGATGGTAGGTAGAAAAGGTTGCTATCGGATATGTTTCCAGAATATGAGCAGGACATCTGGATAATTCCATTAAGCCTTGCTTCTCCTTTAGTTCCATCAAGGTACATCATAGGCTCTCCGCTTTTTGTTTGTGCTTCACTTTCAAGCCTCCCATTTCTGAATATCCAACCAGCTATATTAGCATTCTCAGCAAGCAGCAACTGTGTTGCTACAGTCTCGAACTGGGCACCAAAGCTGTTCCACTTACTTGTATTGGTAGGAAGAACATTAGAGAATGTACCAGCATCTATACGAGCGATATAATACAGACTGTTGTATTTTACAGCATCCAGCCTGTTCTTATCGCCATAATAGGTTTTTGCGCTGTCATAATCACCACGAAACACGAGAACAGGGCTGTCTCCCTTTTCTCCTTTCTCTCCAGGATCACCCTTTTCTCCGTCCGCTCCTTTCTCTCCAGTAACACATATAGCAGCAGTTGTCGTTGCAGTCCCATTGGTATATGTGATTACTGTTCTCGTCCAGATGTACCAGCCGTTCTTCCAAGTTGGGCGTGTTGTACTCCAGGATCCGTTAAGCAAAGAGGTTGCGGAACTTGATTGGTAGTATTGCTCAACCATTGAGCTAACACCAACACCGTTAGCACCAACTCCACCAGTGATACAAGCAGCCTTTGTGTAGCTTGTGGTACCATCAGAGTACAATATCTTTGTTCTACTCCAGATATACTTTCCGTCCTCCCACGTTGGGGCGGTTGTCTGCCAGCCTGTAGTAGGGGCGGTTGTATTGGATGCGCTTTTGACATACTCCACATCAACCGTTTCCACGCTTACACCGTCCGCTCCGTTCTTTCCATCGTAAGGATTCACACGGATAGGAGTGCTCCATTTCTGGATCAGCTCATCAACCGTACCGTTCATAATCTTTTCGACATCGGAAACAGGTATGGCAGTATTCAGAAGCCTTACCTCATCGAAGTACACATTTGAGCCAAACATATTGTCATCATAGAGGGCAAAGCCAACTACTTGATCGCTTACGCTTCCACTATGGAGCACGGTGCCATTCTTGAACACCGTAACAGTCCTATCATTGAAGCGGAAAGCCAGGTGGAACCAAGTATTTGCCGTGCATGGGATCGTTTTCTCCACATAGTCCCTACCATTGTAGGCATTGAGCATCCACTTTATTTCACTCTGGGCAACTTTGATCCAGAAGCAGAGCGTGAAACTCTCCCCGAAAGGCAAATCGTATGGAATAGAACACTCTCCATTCTCACTAAGATTCATAGCGTAGCGAGTACCATCCTGGATAACAGAAGCACCATTTGACAGGACACCGTTATATCCATTTCCAGACACATCAGCAACGCTGCCATCTGTTACAGGGATATTGATCTTTGTCTTATCCACCAGACCACTCTTTTTAGCCATAATGCACCAGACATATTCCAGAGCCTCTACAGAGGGCATTTGTGTACTCCACCCAGTAGGGTTTGGGCTGTTTGCATCCAAAGGAGGAGGAGCTGTAGTAGATCCGTTCTTTGCATAGCGGTATTCGTAGTATTCACCTACAGATCCATCAGAGCCAGCGGTACCGCTCTCTCCCTTAATTCTGCTCCAGGTGTAATCCTCTGGGTTGTCACTATCCATCTGCTCAAAGTCGGTGTGCTGACCTATATAGTCTCCTGGATCCTCACCATTGTTTGCAGTAAAAGACAGTCCTCCATTGTCGGAATACTTGATATGCAAATAGGTTGTCCTGCCATCCTCTCCAGGCTCTCCAGGTATTCCCTGTTGTCCCTGTGTGTCTTTCCAGGCGTAATCCTTTGGATTATCGCTGTCTGAGCTTTCGGTGTTCACAAGCAGACCTATATACCTGCCAGGCGTTTCACCATTCCCAGCAGTAAATGTTTCGCCTCCATCATCGGAGTATTTGAGGTGCAAATATGAGCTTGTACCATCATCGCCCTTTATTCGTCCCATATTCTGCCAGCTCGTACCATCCCAAATACACAAATCTCCATTCAGCAAATAGGCATCGCCTTTATCGTTCCCTGTAGTAGGCAGCTGAGAAATGCTTGTAACAGATCCCTTAACACTGATACTTGTACCATCTGCACCCCTCACTCTTATAGGAGCCTCCCAGACACCATCATTGATAGTTGCTGCTGTCTTGACAGACATCCATCTTACAGCATCCGTACTGGTGTTGTGCCATCCTCCAGTGGTACCATTGCCAGTAGGTGTTGCTGGCTTCTCTATACCATCGTGGAAAGTGTAATATACGGACTTTCCAGCTTCACCAGTATCACCTTTTGATCCTTGTGCGACAATAGCCCAGTAGGCAGAATCCGTAGGGAGGCATCCCAGGCTCGGATCGTTGTTTATGTACCTATATGTGCAAGTCTCTCCGTTGTGTGTATAGCTAACCTCATCACCTTTGTAGTACACATAGTTTGGGTTATATGTGCCCCTGTAAACGCCAATATCAGACACATCACCAGAGCCAGAAACCAGCTTTACATTTTTGAGAGTAACTTGATTCTTTGCTGTTGCGTTCCAGTCTATAGAACTGGAGGCATCACCGATACGGAACTTGTTACCGTCCAGATCCAGGTAACACTCCCCATCGGATGTAACAATCCTGCCTGTTGTGATAGTGTTTCCGTTGATTCTGGTAAAACCGTATGTAGTAGCAAAGTCTCTAAACTTATCATCTGGGTATAGAGAGGATAGTATGCCTACCTGGAAATAATAGTTATTCGGATCCTCTGTAGGCTCAAAGCGCAACTGTTCCTGGGTAAGGTACCACACTCCAGAGCTGCCATTTTTAGCGCACTTTACAAACAGATAATACCCCTTATTACTTGCCATAGTGAACTCAGCAGCCCCTATATCCCAGGTCTTGAGTTTGTCGTCATTTATGGTAAGATGCACCAGCTTTCCGCTCGTGGCATTGAACCTGTTTCCAAGTCCTCCTACATTAGCCTGTAGGACAACATCAACCAGAATAAACTGCTGGCTCTTTGAGCCTACAGTAAGCATATTGGTATCAATGGAGTTTGGGCGTATGTTGTCTGGATCAAAATATCCGTCCGTATCATACACCATAGAACGCAGCTCCTCTGTAGTCCTCCAGCCTCTCCTGGCTTTTGTAAAGTCCCTCAGTCGGTTGTTCTCTATAATCATTTCGTGCTCTCTCACATCCAGCACCGTTTGGCTCTGTATAGAGATTGCAGTTATATCAGAGAGCGTTATCGTGTAATCGTGCTCCAGCAGCAGATTCCTTGATACTTTCTGAATACGGATGTTTTTCTCAATGCCCAAACGGACATCTTTCACTGGCACATAATCACCGACACGGAACACACGAGTATCACTGTCTGTAGGCAGTGAATCCAGGAAGTACGACCTATCCAGAGTAAGCTGGTACTGTGCCCTTGCTTGTGTCATAGGCTTAAAATCCTCAATAGCGGTGTACCAAAGCTCCTCCTCAGCGTTCTGCTCATAGGATTCTGGCAGGTTTATATCAGTGATCTTGTACTTATCACCTACCTGGATCCTGTAAGCCTCTGTTTCTACAGTAGGGATGGTAAGCCCTCGTTTGTCGGTAAAAGGTATCAGAGTGAATTTCTTGCTTTCGTGCTCATACCCACCCTTTTCCAGAAGCTCAAACTCTTGCCCAGCAAGTTTGCCAGATGTAAAAGTAACCTTTGCCGACACTCCATTTATGAGATACTTTGTACCTTTCTCATCAGTCTCGTTAAGGTCAAAGTCCATAGTGGAATCAATGAATGAATTTATATTATCCTCAACAATGGATGTAACCTCTCCAGTCCTCTTAGGGAAAATGTTGTCATAGGTCTTTGCATCCTCATCGCTGCCTATCATATCCCTCAGATCAGCATCCTCCAGGTATCGGTTGTTATCATCGGAGATACCGATCATTTCAGATCCAGCAGGGATAACGGTACCATCTGATAGGAAGTGCTCTTTCAGATTGAGCCTCTTGGGATATGGAAGTTGGAGCCTTTCAGAATAGTTCCTGTAGTTGCTCCTTATGTTGTTTGTGCCCCCCTCAACCCAAAGCCTGGTAATGATTGCCTTATCATCCACATTTTGCTCTTTGAGCTTGTACAAGCCGTTCCCTTTGCCCCACTCAAAGAACTCATTTCCTCCAGGAGGAACGACCTTTGAACCGAACTTTCCTATGTGGATAGTCCTTACTCCCTCTGACTGGGTAATAAGAAACTCCAGCTTAAACTCACTATCGCTACATAGCTTTTGCAGTACCTGGAGGCAGTTGTTCTTGGAGAACGCAATGGTGCGAGGCTCCGTATCTGGGCAACTCTCCTCATCAAACTGCCACAAGCCAGGATAATCACGGTTCACATTGTAGATAAGCACCCTGACAAAATCACGGATGGAATAAGTCAAGTCAAAAGTATGCGAGGTGGATTTCCCATCTGCATCAGTGTTCCTGTACAGGCTTTTCATAAGCTCGTACATAACTCCGTAGAAAGTAGCATCGTGAACAAAGTGATCATCAGAAAGCACCTCCCTGTTCACCTTTGTTCTGATAGTGTACTCCTCACCATCCACCACAATCTTATCTCCCTTTGAGAAAGAGAGAATATCCGTTGAAATGATAGAGAGCTGTACATTATCATCCCCCATAAGGGAGCTGTTTTGCACGGCACTTTTCACCACGCAAAACGGCTCCACTGTATTCAGAGGGATTCTTTCTCCGTTCCTTTTGATTATTTCAAAGTTTCCCATACCACAATATCGTTAGTGGAAAAGTCGGTAATATCTTCTATAACACCAGCTATGATAATATCATACTCTCCTGGCTCGGTGTAGGTGTGTTCAATGGTTTTGTTCAATCCAGATACATTGTAGGAGTGCGAACCATCGCCCCAGTAGATATTGAGCATCTTGTAGCTGGAGAACGAAATGGAAGCCACGCTGTTTGCAGTCGTTCCGATATGCCTCAGCACCCTCTTTACAGGCTCATCCTCTACCAGTTTGAGCGTGAATGTGCCTACCATAACATCATCGCTGTATTGCCCCCACTGCTTATCTGGATCTACTCCATCGTGCATTTCCACCTCATACACCAGAGGCTTTGCCTTTCCGTCATACTCAATTTTAAGTCTATGGTTTCCATCTGCCTCAAACTGCTGGAAAAACGAATTTACCCACTCAACATAGGCAGAACGGCTGGAAGCCTCAATGAAGCAACCCAGGGATATAGTGCGCTCCTTGTAGCGTTTCCTTTTCTTATCCCTGGCTATGCCGTGATAGTTGCTCCAATCCACCTGTAAGCCCTCTTTTCTTTCAAGCTGTCCTACAATGCCTTTGGACTTTGATACATACACGCCAAACTCCTTGAAGTTCCTACCGTCTATGTAGTATTCAACATCGGTATCTTTCTGCATCTGGAAGATCTCTTTTGCGCTCTTAGCCTCCTTGAAAAGCATAACCTCATCCAGTAACGCCTTTGTGCCATTCAAGCTATCATCGTTGATGGAAAAGCCTGTAGGAGTGCCAGAGAATGTGCCGTTATATACTTGGATTGTGTTCTGGAATACTGAGAACGAGCTGCCTTGCTTCACGAAAGCCAGGAAGTACCACTCTCCAGGTACTACATTAAGCCACTGCTCTAAATAGTTATCTACACCAGGTAAATTCAGCAGCCATCCCAACCTCTTAGAGGCTGGGCAAACGAAGCAGGAGAGCGTAAAATCTGAGCCAAACGGAATAACCTTTGCTGTCTCACATTCACCAGTCCCATTAAACGCAATAGACTTGCCTACTTTGGCTTTCCTTGAGAAAGTTGCCCCATTTGAAAGGGTTGCATCTGCTCTACTCTGTGAGTAATCGTAAGCCACGCTGCCATCTGGATCATCGAAAGGCAGATGTAATACCAAATTGTTGTCTATCATAACTAATATGTTTTTTGTTCTTATAATTAACTGTTATTCCCATTCCTATTGTCTCCACCCTGGCATTGCCGTACAGGTTCACAATAACTTGCGCTTTGTCCCCAGATACGGCAACAACCAGATAGGAGCTGTCAAAGGCATCTATAGTTACTATGGCATTATCTGACACGTTTACGGATGCTTTGGTATTGTGCCTTGCAAAGACACGAGAAACGGCAAAGCCATCATACTCCAGGAGAGCCTTGCAATCGCCATTAAACACGGCATCTGGGGCGTTTTTAAGCTCCTCAACCTCATCATCTATGTAGATTCCATAAGGCTCACACTTCCCCTTAAAAGTGGCTCTCATATATTCCAGTGTTGGATAGTCCTCCAAAATACAGAAATCTATGCCTTTGATATAGAGTTCTGACAGCTCGGAGATATTCAGATCACCAGTGAGCTTTCTCTGCCACAAACGGCATAAACCTTTCTCTATGCCATCTTGTTTTAATTGTTCAACTACTCCCATACTATTATGATATGCCTTGCGAGAGCAAAGAGTTATCCTTGCTCTCTATTCGTTTCAATGTTTCTTTAATCTCGGTAAGCTCAGTCGCTGAAGCACGAGTATTGGCTGCAATCTCAGCCTGGTAAACGAGCTGTTCACGCCCAATGGAGATCTGTTCGCTCTGGTTGATAACAAAGGCATTGAGCCTACCAGCTATCACCCCTCCTGTCTCCTCACTCATAGAGGTAACAGCACCTGTAAGCGGATCTGTAGGAGTTTCTATATCATCATCCTTAATCCAATCTCCAACAGCCTCCAAAGCTCCATAGAACTTATCACCAGCCTTGTTTACCATATCCTCAAAACGCTTTTTCTCGGCATCAGAGAGATCTCCGTCCTCCATAGCTTCACCCAAGTAAAGCACGGCATCATTGATCGCCTTAGCCAGGAATTGCCTTTTTAAGGCTTCAACCACAGCATTTTTAAGGATATTCTTGGTAACATCGCCCAGAGCCTTGGCAGCATCTTCACCTTGGCAATAGGCATCAACCAGTGCATCAGCGAAATCATCTATGGCGGTTTTTATATCGGTACCAGCAAGGGATTCAAGCATATCACGCTCCATATCCTCCAGCTGTGCATCTATATCCTTGATAGCCTCCTCCCATTCTGCGATCTTATCCCTGTCTGTTTTTTTCTTGTCCTTTTCCGCCTTGATTTGTTCCTGGATCAAACGCTGCTGCTCTTTGAGGTTCTGTTTCTGCAATTCATATAGCTGGAACATATCACCTTTGTTGCTCTCCTTTTCCAGGGCATATTTCAAGTCCTTAATTTGCTTTGTGAGTTGTGCATACTTTACAAAATCCCAGCTCTGTTGAGCCACAATTTTCTGCTGTTCCAGAGCATCTATTTGATCCTTGATTGATTGTAACCTTTTATCGTGTGCTGCTTTCTCCTCATCTGAGAATACCCAGAATGTTTGTTCGGAGGCGTGTTGCAACCTATCAAACGAATTGGAAAGAGCATCTATGTTTCTCTGGATCTTCTGTATCTTTTCCTCCAGCTCATCATCATTGTTGAACAAGCCAGCGATCCACTGGATAGCCTGTAAAGCTATGGAGATAGCCAGAAGTATCACAGATGCAGTTTCCGCTGTCTTGACAGCAGAAGCCATCGCAATACCAGCAGTAGCGATACCCTGTACCATCTTGATAGTGGATTTGCCAGTATCTCCGATCAGATCACCAAGCACATCACAACTATCTATGGCATTATTCACAAAGTCGAAACATCCCTCTGTAGCCTGTGCCAGGTTGTTCCAGTCGGTTTTAATCTCCTTTGAACTTTTCTTTGAGCCTTTTTCGGACTTTGAGAACACAGAAGAAATGGCACTACCTAACGCCTTGAATGGGTTTACATCCAGAATCTTCTTCTTTGCCTCATCCAGTTTATCCAGGACGGCTTTCATATCCGCTGGGTTCAGATTCAGATCAGCCGTATTCATTTTGTTCTGAATATCGGTAATCAGCTTGTCAATCTGATCTACAGTGAGGCTATCCAGGTCGGTAAACAGGTTTTTCCAGCTCTCACTCTGCATTAGATAGGATGCGTTCAAAGCGGACAAAGCCTCTGATTCAGCCTTGTTTATCTGGTTGATCCTCTCCTCGTCCTGCATACGCATTGCTTCAAGCCTCAACACGCCATACTCATCCTGGATCCCCTTTTTCTGTTCCTCATAGGAGCGGAAATCATTGAGTACCCTTTCCTGTATCTCTTTCTGTATTTTCTCCTCCTCCTCGGTAACAAATAGAAGTCCAGCAGCTTGCTCATCACCACCAACCAATCCAGAGGATCCGTTTTCCAGGTTTGCCTTAGCCTGGGCAACCGCTTCCAGTTTCTCTGCCAGTGTTGCAGCCTGGTTTATCGTGCTGGTTACACTCTCTCTGAATGTGTCCATAGCAGACTTGGCTCCTGTGATCTCATTGTATTGCATATTCAGAGTGATAAGCTGATTGCTTTCTCCATCGGATAGCGTGCCAGTGCTCTGCTTGTCTTTGAGCTTCTGGATCTCCCTTTCCACATAGTCCTTGTATGAGCTACCACTTTGCAAGAGAGTGGAGAAATGGGCATCTGCCACCTCTTGCCCCATATTCTTTACCCAGCGGAAATAAAGCTCATACTGTTTCTTTTTGTACTCCACCTCTCCATCAAAGAGAGAGGCTTGTGACTTGGTAAAGCTCTGGTTCTCCAGGTTGCGCCTTTCATTGAACCCGTTTTTCTCAGATTGAGACAGACCGCCCTTGCCAGCCTTTTTCCTGGCTTCTTCAAGCTCCCTTTCCTCCTTATCTATCTGCTCCAGGTTTTTCTTGTGCTGGAGATCCAGGATCGCCTTGCGCTTCTCATAGCCATCCTCCATAACAGAGATACGAGCTTCCTCCAGTTTCCTATCTGCTTCCAGTTGTTTCTGGCGCAAACTCTCCCTGTCTTTACCGTCTGAATCTCCTCCAGTTTTATGCTTAGGCAGCTTTTTCTCCAGTGATTCAATGGTTTTGGTGTACTCCTTATACTTGGTAGAGTTGATGGCTACATTTGCCCTCTCATCTTTAAGTTCCTTAATACGTGCGGAAATACCAGCCTCAGTATTCAGATTATTTGTCTTGGTTGTGACAGCTCCCTGGATAGTGCTTATAAGTGTAGAAAGCTCCTTTAGCCTTGTGGTATCAGCATCTACCTTGACAGTCTTTTTGTTGATGACATCTATTTCTGCTTGTACGTCCTTGATCTGCTTCTCCAGATCACCAAATGACATAGAAACATAGTCCACGCTTGCGACTATAGGCGTATCTTTCTCACCCAAATAGGCTTCAAGCTGTTTATCAAGCCTACCTATCTCCTCAGTTGCTTTCTTGCTCGATGTGGTAACTTCTGAAAGGTAGGTAGATAATGAAGCCTCGAAAGTGCCCATTTCGTCACTCGTGGCTCCAGTAGCCTTTTGTACTCTTTCGGTAATCTTGGCAAGGACTTGGTTAAATGCAGCTGTATAAGCATCACCTGTAAGGCTCTGCAACCTCTTTGCTGCTTCCATAGCATCTGTCTCAACCATTTCCCATACAGCAGCAGAGGCGTTGCGTATATTCTGAGATTGGTGCTCAACAGCCCCATAGCCCTGTATAAATTTGCCATCACCAGAATCTAAGGCAGTAAGTTCAATCTTGGTGTAGCTGGCAGAAGATACAGCGGATTTCAGCTTGTCCAGGCTCTTGTTTGAAGCCTCAATCTGTTCCTGTAATGCAATCTCGGCATACTTAGCTTTGATCTTTTCTGCCGTTGTCTCCTGGATAGCCTGGGATAGCTCCTCATATTTAAGTTTCTGAATATCCAGAGTTGCATTCTCATCCAAGAGGGTTTTGTTATACTCCTTACATACGGTATTGATCTTTTCAATCGTCTGCCTGTGTGTCTGAGTGCCTCTTTCCGTATTTGACAATATGGTAAACAGAACGTCCAGATTGTTTATCTCATCCTTTGTGGTCTTGTTGAACTCACCCATTGCATCCGTTGTCTCCTCCTCTTTCGATCTAAAGAGAGTGAACACGCTTACAAGTGCGCCAACCAGCCCAAGGATCCATCCGATAGGATTGCTCATCATAGAAGTCCACAGAGCTTTCATTGCAACTGTTGCCCTCGTTGTAATTGCAGTAAGAAGCGTTGTTACTGTTCCTTGTGTAGTCTTGGCTGTTGTATCTGTTACGCTTGCTGCTGTAGATTGCCTTGTGGCAGTAGCCTCCAGAGCCTTTTTCTTGGCGTAAAAATCCGTCTGAGCAGCCAAAGCAGCTTTCCTGGCAACCGCCTGGTTATCCTGGGCACCCTCCAGCCTCTTTTCAGCGGTTGCGATCCTTGTAGCATCACCAGACTGCTTCGCCCAGTACACTTCATACCTGGCAGCCTCAGTGGCTTGCATAGATGCTATGGCAGTCTGCTTGGCAGTCTCTACTTTCGCAGCAGCAGCACTTACATCCGCTCTCATAGCAGAAAGTGTAGCATCTCTGCCACGGTTCTTTGTAGCTACCTCCTGCTCCAGAGCAGCACGATAAATGGCACTTTTTGAGGACAAATCAACCTTGCCTAAAGCAGCTCTCTGTTCTACAGAAAGAACACTCATCGCAGCAGCCTCATATCCAACACTGGAGGTAGTGAGATTCAAGTTAGATAGGTACTCCTGCTGTTGTGCCGTAAGCAGTCCCTGTATGGTAGAAATGCGTAATTTTTTCTGCAAAGTTACCAACTCCTCAGCAGTGAGCTGTTTTTGCAGTGCTGCCGTGTGAGCCTCCTGGGCTGCTGTCATAGCCTTTGTAGTGGCTGCTGCCTTACCAGTCAAAACCTCATCGGCTTTCATAAGTGCCATCTTAGCCTGTCTTGCCGTATTGTCAAGCAAGGACACACCAGTATAGCCCTTTGTTGCCAGGGTATTTAGGATGATAGCAGCCCTATAGGATCCGTATGCAATGGCAATCGCCTTTACAATACGCAGAACGTCATCCAGGTGTTCAACCATATATGTTGCACTGGAGATACCAGCAGCGAACACATCTTGATTTCGTTCTCCAATCTTATTGAGTGCCATATCCCAGGCATCACCCAGGTTAGAGATCTGACCTGTGAGCGATGCTGATTGCTTCTCCATAAGGTTGTAGAATTGCCCTCCTTGGTCTGTGAGCTTCTTGATAACCTTTTCTACCTCTGGGAAGCCGATCTTGCCCTCTGATACCATCGCATTGATTTCCTCCGCTGTCTTGCCGTACATAGCAGCAAGCTCCTTGACAAGAGGAATACCCCTACCTGTGAACTGCCTTACATCCTGGGCATAGAGCCTATCTTGTACCATAGTGGTACCATACAGGTAAACAATATCATTCAGAGGTATAGACAAACCAGAGGCTATGTTTCCGAGCCTTACCAGCGTGTCATTTACCTTATCAGCAGATTCACCATAAGCCAAAAGCTGTTTGGCACCACCAGCGACACCAGCCAAATCAAACGGTGTTCTCGCTGCTGTTTCTGCCATCTGATCTATCAGTGCCTTAGCCTTTGTACCACTACCCAACATAGTTTCAAAGGCGATCTCCAACTGCTGAAACTGACCTCTGACAGAAACAATACTTTGCAACAAAGATCCCATACCTTGCCCAACAAGGTACGAGACTATGTATCTGGCTCCATTCTGGGCAAAATTGAGTATAGACTGTTCCATTTCGGCTGATTCAGACACTGCCGTATCTGATACCCTACGTATGTTCCGCTCCATAGCCTGTGCGGAAACATTGAACTGGTCTATATCCAGCGTTGCCTTGAATGCTAAAGCTCCATCTACGCTATTCATTATATTATTCCTTTGACGTATTTTTTAATGTCTTCTTTCGTTTTCAGCTCTCTGTGAATCGTTTTCTTATCAGTTGGGCTGCCGTCTGCATCAGTAGATGGCAGATCGTCTATCCTTGGTGCATCATTGAGCATTGTCTGCACATTGATCCAGGATATTCCCCAGAGCAGGTAATCATAGCTCCATCCAAAATTTTTGACGATTTCGCCACGATACCCCCATTGGCTGTTTATGCCTTTTACTCTATCAGATTTGCCCTGGTCTGTTAGGGTTCCTGTTTCGGTTTTGTCGTCCCGACCCCCATTATTGATCTGATAGAGGAGGTAAAACCCCCAGGGTTCATCATCTGGCTTACAATTTCGGATAGCTTTTTCAAGCGGACTACCGTAAGATGCTCCATAAAAAAGGCTTTCAACTCTTTTACTTCCTTTGAAAGGGGATCTGCCAGTGAGGAACTGTTTACGACTGCAACGGCAGCGATCTCCGCCATCAGAGGGACATACTTGAACAGCTTTTTACTTTCAAGCAGCGGATTCTCCTGGATCTCCTCCTCATTATATTCTATCTGGATATACAGCTTTCTGAGGTAGTCTATAGTACCGAGATAAAGAGGCTTGATTACAAAGTTTCGCACATACACCTCTTGCATCATACCCACATTGGCATCTGGGATCTCCGTTGTTGTTACATCCCAGTTCTTAGGGAGTCTCTTGTCCCTCCATCCTTTCAAATGGTTTGGGAAATTCCTGTTCCACCAGGATATGAATTTAGGTGGTTTCACTGGGTGAATTTTCAGAGGTACAGAAAACTTCACTCCCATTTGTATAAGAGCCTCTATAGCCTTTTCTTCTATATCCAGCTGCTGCTCTCTGGTAAGTTCCTTTCTATCTTCGCTCATTGCTTCTTAAATAAAAGAAAGCCCCCTACCATACAGGGGATAGGAGGCTTCCAGGTTCATAAAAAGACTATTCAGCTACTGTTGGATCAGTCATTCCCTCATCTGCCTGCAACTCTGCCTGGAACTTGATTGTCATAGGCACAAGGCAGATACCCTTAGATGAGTAGGTGATCTCAAACTTAGGCAGAATGCGTGCGGTTGCACATCCGACAAACAGACCCTCCTCTGGCATCAGCCAAATAGCCCACTCCTTGTAAGGGAGCTTTCTGGGGCGAATCCACTTGCGCTGTCCTGCATCGCCTGTAAGCGTACCGCCAAAGTAGCGTGCAAGCTGTTCAAGATCTGGATCCATCAGAGAAAGAGCCACATTTGTTGCGATCTCTCCAGTAAGGGTAATCTTCTTGCTGGAGGTCTCAGACTTGTGCTCAGTCACTTCGGGATCATCGTCTGTGAGCGTACAGGTATCCTGGTACACATCACCAAGATCCAGCCAGTCTGTCCCTTTTGCTGGCATCGTTCCATCTGCAAGAGCAGGTGCAACATAGATCTTTTTCAAACCCATTGTTGATTGAATCGGCATAATTCTTACTTTTTATTGATTATACTTGCTGTTTCTCACTGTCAGCTCCAGAGCCAGGGAAACAAAGTGCTCATCGTGGTTTGGCTCCTTAATCGGTGGATTGAGGCTCCCTATAGTCCAGTTGTACCCCATTCCGCTTTCATAATGGCTTTTCAAAACCTCTATAACCTTTGCCCTTATCTCTATGAGCCTACTGAAGTGTGTCCTATGTACTGATTTGCCCTTTCCTTGTGGTATTGTGACATCTGGAACGTGGATATTCACATTGATTTGTCCGAAACGCACCGATCCCTCTCCGTCTATACGGTGTGGGATAATGATTACATCCTCTTTGGTATAGTCGTTCCTCTCATAGTCTATTACACCAGAGATCATTGTTTTCACCTCGCTTTGCTGGAGCATCTGGTAAACATTCACAGCTATTTCCTCAGTCGTTATCATAAGCTCGTTCCAAACAATTCATTTGCTTTGTTCGGGTCACCTGAAAAAACGTGTGTATAGTTTATTGCAATAAATATCCCTTGTCCACGTTGTAATGAATAAAACAACGTATAAGAATGGAACAGTATAGACTCCTTGCAGAATGCCTTTTGCCTGAACACATGTTGGATTGGTTCGAACTTGCAAACGTACATGTTGAGATAAAGGATGACACCAAGTTGGTTCATATTTACCTTGACGAGAACGAACTCACACCAGACGGAAGAACAGACCTCCGCCCCAATGGCTTTACACGTGAGAGCGTGTTTCATGATTTCCCCATAAGAGGGCATGAGGTATTGCTTCATGTTCGCCGCCGCAGATGGCTTGATGAAGGAAACCATAACGTGATGACGGAATGCAAATTCATTCAAGAAAGCACCCGCTGCTCTACGGAGTTGGCGGCTTTTTTAAAACAAGCGTTTGGAGACGCTCCCTATAACGGCCCGTTCATTTGAAAAAGACTATTTTGTTGATGGGGACAATTACGAAAAGGCGTACAAGAACCATCTCAGCGGTTTTAGGGAATGGTCTGAATTGGAACATTCCGACGAGTGGCTTGTTTTTCCTGAAAACATAGGCCAACATGTCAGTATTGACGAGACGTGCCTTTCCGCAGGCGAGGTCTATACAATAGTATGCAACAAGGAGGCGCATGGACGCAAAGGCAGCATCATTGCCATTGTTAGAGGAACAAAGGCAAAGGAAGTAATCAAGGCACTGGAGAAAATACCGGAGATGCTGAGAATGAGTGTCGTAGAGGTCACGTTGGACTTCTCTGACAGCATGCACAGCATAGTGGAGAAATGCTTTCCCAACGCCATGCGCACACTTGACAGATTCCATCATCAGCAATTCTGCCTGGAGGCGTTGCAGGAAGTGCGCAGGGAATACCGCCGGGAGCAGATGACAAAGGATGCCAATGACAGGGAGGAACATAGGTTGAGGATGAAAGAGTTGGCAAAGAATGACGGTCCGTGGATTGATGAGGATGGCAATCCCATAAGGCGCAATGCGAAGTTCTACCCCAAACGTTTGGAGAATGAGGAGACAAGGGCAGAGTTGCTTGCACGTAGTAAGGGGCTTCTGATGATGTCCCCCAACAAATGGACGGATACACAGAAAGAGCGTGCCGAAATCTTGTTCAGAGAGTTTCCTGCCATTAAGACGGCATTCTCTCTCACACACTCCCTAAGAATGATTTTCTCACAAAAATGCAGCAAAGAACAAGGAGCGGAATGTTTACGCTCATGGTATGGCAAAGTAGCTGAATTTGGGAATAAAGCCTTCAATGATATAGCGGCAGCTATGTATGACAGAGAGAATGAAATCCTTAACTACTTTGTCAATCGGTCTACAAATGCATCTGCTGAATCCTTTAATGCAAAAGTGAAACAATTCAGGGCTCTGTTGCGTGGCATCATAGATAGAAAGTTTTTCCTGTTCAGATTGACAAAAATCTACGCATAAGCCACACGTTTTTTCATGTGACCCGGACAATCTCGACCTTGTGCCATCTTCACTTGAAATGGCGAGTGCAGAGATTGCCCTAACCAATCTCCTGGCAAGAGAACAGCTGCTTAGTAGGCTTCTTGACCCAATCAGGCATGACTATGACTACATCCTCATCGACTGCCCACCTTCATTGGGCATCGTCACCACGAATGCCTTTCTTGCAGCCGATGAAATCATCGTACCCATGACTCCTGAGCTGCTTCCGCTCAAAGGAATGAGGATGCTTGATGCTTTTGTAACCAACCTCCAAAGAGTGAAGCCCTCTCTTCGCCTGGGAGGTGTGTTCATAGCCCGCTTCAACCATCGAAAACTGAACAAGGTGGTTGAGCAAGCCGTAAAGTCACGCTACGAAAGCATCACCATGAAGACCCGAATCCGTGAGAACATAGCCCTCGCCGAGTCGGCAGGAAGCGGAAAAAGCATCTTCGAGTACGACCCTAACTCCAATGGAGCCAAAGACTACCTTGCGTTGACGAAGGAGATTATTTCACGTAATCAATAAAGACCATGGGAAAGAAGAATATGGACATCCTGCTTGGCAATATCTTGGGAAATGCTGCCATCAAGCCGCAGGACAGGTATGAAGAGCCGGTTGCTCCTTTACCAGAGAATGATGCTCCAGCACCATCTACGAAAGCAACAACCAAGGAACAGTCTGATGACTCTTGGCGACACTTCTCCTTTATATGCTCAAAAGCCCTTGTGGACAAAGTGCAAGCCATTGCCCACAAAGAAGGCTTTACTATCCGTTCCTTTATGGAATATGTCATGAAACAAGGTATAGAGGCTTATGAGTCCAAGCATGGAAAGGTGAAGAAAATCAGGTCGAAAGAAATTCATGAGGTGATGTAGCCATGTGGATAAGTAGCCATGTATATGTGTGGACGTGTACACATGTGGACATGAATACATATAGACATGAATACATATATATGTGTGGACGTGAGAACATAGTTCAAAATATTAGTAACCAATAAAATAAAAAGACAATGAAAAAGTATTTCCTAACCGCCATCCTATCATTGTTGGTGGCAACAGTGTTTACCTCTTGTGGTGATAATGACATTATCGAAGAAACTGAAAAACCATCATCCGAGCTCAAAGTATGGGTTGAGCCGTATCACATCAAAGGTGCGTCCTTGGATGAAGTAACAACTTACATGAGTGGTACAATGATGCGTTACCATTTCGAGGCAGAGAACAAGACCGCTGATAGTTTTCAGTTGGCATATAAGACGGGTAATGGCAACGAGGCTATTCTCTATAGTTTCTTGCGAAGCGACAGCACCCTGTATTCAGTCATTGATACGGAACTTATCTCCGACAGCCGTCTGATAATAGACTATCTGAAGAAACACTACACCCTCGTATCTGCATCCGATGAAACATCCTACCAATACTGTTTCACCACCGAGGACAGGTCTATGGTCATTACCACCATGAAGGTGTCTTAATCCTGTTTTAATGTAGTCTATTCATTCGTCTCTGAATAAACGAAAAATTCGAGTTCTCGTCCGCCATCAGGAAT
>ERZ780128.105-NODE-105-length-40749-cov-4.152529_pt1 | contig 40749 bp, 37 predicted proteins | sample MGYA00511170_ERZ780128 | MGnify/ENA primary metagenome ERZ780128 (study PRJEB29588, sample SAMEA1970465) | human gut metagenome | biome: human gut; feature: human-associated habitat; material: faeces | place: Denmark | collected 2008/2010 ...
AGGTTCTTTTATACAGCATCCTCACATTTTGAAAACCCCTTTCGGGGCTTTTTTTATTCCATTTTTATAGAAGAAAGGAAATACTATGCAGACTAAAGAAAACAAGATGGGCGTCATGCCCATAGACAAATTACTGATCTCCATGTCACTGCCCATGATGATCTCCATGCTGGTACAGGCACTGTACAATATTGTGGACAGTATTTTCGTGTCCAGGATCAACGAATATGCCCTGCGTGCTGTATCTCTGGCATTCCCCATTCAGAGTCTGATGATCGCTGTGGCGGTGGGAACTGCGGTAGGTATCAATGCCTTTTTGTCCAGAACCCTGGGAGAAAAGGATTTTGAGAAAGCCAATATCATTGCCAGAAACGGTATTTTTATTGCAATTGCCAGCTATATTGGATTTGCGGTGGTCGGTGCACTGATCAGCAGACCGTTTTTTGCCAGCCAGACGGAAGTGCTGGAGGTGCGGGAATACGGTGTGACCTATCTGACTATCTGTTGCGTGGCGGGAATGGGTATTTTTCTGCAGACGACTTTTGAGAGGCTGTTACAGGCTACCGGTAAGACCATGTATACAATGATCACACAGTCAACCGGTGCAATCATCAACATTATTCTGGATCCGATCCTGATTTTCGGGTATTTTGGCATGCCCCGCATGGGAATTGCCGGTGCGGCAGTGGCTACCGTGATCGGACAGATCGTTGCCGCATTCATGGCATTATGGTTTAACCTGAAATTCAATAAGGAACTGGATATTTCCATGAAAGGATTCCGACCCAACGGACATCTGATCGGACAGATCTATAAGGTAGGAGCCCCTTCCATCGTGGTACAGGCTATCGGTTCCCTGATGACCTACGGAATGAATCTGATCCTGGCATCTTTCGGTTCCGCCCAGACGGTGTTCGGCATTTACTTTAAGCTGCAGAGCTTTGTGTTTATGCCTGTTTTTGGACTAAATAACGGCATGGTGCCTATCATTGCTTACAATTATGGCGCAGGACATAAGGACCGCGTTATTAAGACCATTAAACACAGTGTGGCTTACGGTGTGGGTATCATGTGTGTGGGACTCATTGTAATGCACATCTTTCCGGCACAGCTCATGCGTATGTTTGATGCGGAGGAAAGCCTGATCGCCATCGGTATTCCGGCGCTGGAGACCATTTCCCTAAGCTTTGTGTTTGCTGGCTTCTGTATCGTGGTGGGAAGCGTATTCCAGGCACTGGGTAACGGCGTCTACAGTATGATCGTGTCCGTGGCCAGACAGATGTGCGTGCTGCTTCCGGTGGCAAAGCTTTTGTCCTTAAGCGGTGAAGTGACATTGATCTGGTGGGCCTTTCCCATCGCGGAACTGGCCAGCCTGCTCTTAAGTACCCATTTCCTCGTAAGGATCTATAAAAAGATCATCTGCCACATTGGAGAACCGGTAACGACAAGAGAGATTACAGAATAAAATAGAAACAGATGCGGCGGGGATGCTTGACAAGCAAAAGGAAGGAAGAGTATAATTATTCAAGGTCCTTTGGCAGAGAGCATTCCCGTTTGTCAAGGTTTTAAGCTAATCGTCGGATATGGCAGTTAGTAAGCGGATATGGCGGAAGTGGCAGACGCGATAGATTTAGGTTCTATTGTCAACAGACGTGCAGGTTCAAGTCCTGTTATCCGCATTGCGTAATTATGGAAGCATAGCTCAGCCGGGATGAGCGTTCGCCTCACACGCGAAAGGTCAGGGGTTCGAGCCCCCTTGCTTCCACTCGAAATAACTATTCAGAGCTCATGACAAGGACTGAATAGTTATTTTTTTAATCAGAGAGCATCGGATAAGTAATGTACGAAAGCACAGAAATATAAAGGAATACAAAAGCTATGAAGAAAAATGTAAGAAAACAGGGAATTCTGCTGCCGATATCCAGTATTCCCTCGACATATGGTATCGGAACTTTCGGTAAGGAAAGTTACCGTTTTGTGGACTTCCTGGAAAAATCAGGCAACCATCTCTGGCAGATCCTGCCTTTAGGCCTTACCGGCTACGGCGATTCTCCGTACCAGTCCTTTTCCACCTTTGCGGGGAACCCCTACTATATTGACCTGGAGCTTCTGATCGAAGACGGCTATCTGACAAAAGAGATCTGTGACAGCTATGATTTCGGAGACAATGAGCATTATGTGGACTATGAGAAGATTTATCTGTCCCGTTTTAAAGTCCTGAAAATTGCGTTTGACAATGCCAGGGAACAGGGCCTTACAGAGACCGGAGACTATCAGAAATTCCTTACGGAAAATGCGTACTGGCTGGATGACTACGCTCTGTATATGGCGGTGAAAAATTCTTTTGGCGGTGTCTGCTTTATGGAATGGGACGAGGACATCCGTCTCAGAAAAGCAGCGGCACTTCGCAAATACCGTAAGAAGCTGGCGGAAGAAATCGCATTTTATTGCTTCCAACAGTACCTGTTTGCAAAACAGTGGAAAGAACTGAAAGCCTATGCCAATAAGAAAGGTATTGAGATCGTAGGGGATATTCCCATCTATGTGGCATTTGACAGTGCAGATACATGGAGTGATACAAAGCAGTTCCAGCTGGATGAGGACAATCTGCCGGTTGCAGTGGCAGGCTGCCCGCCGGACGGTTTTTCGGCAGACGGACAGCTTTGGGGAAATCCGCTCTATGACTGGGAGTATCATAAGAAGACCGGGTATGCATGGTGGATGCGGCGGATCGCACATTGCTTTGCGCTGTATGATATCGTCAGAATCGATCATTTCCGGGGCTTTGATGAATATTATGCAATTCCTTACGGAGAGAAAACAGCAAGAAACGGAAAATGGCAGCAGGGTCCGGGAATGGATCTGTTTGGTGCGGTCAGAGAGCAGTTTGGCGATCTGCCGATCATTGCAGAAGATCTCGGCTTTCTGACAGACAGCGTGAGAAGGATGCTGAAGGAAAGTGGCTATCCGGGCATGAAGGTGCTGCAATTTGCTTTTGACTCCAGGGAAGAAAGTGACTATCTGCCGCACAATTACGAAAGAAACTGTGTGGTATATACGGGCACGCATGATAACAATACTGTAATGGGCTGGTATGATGAACTGTCCCCTGAGGATAAAAAGCTGGCAGTTGACTATCTGCATAATGCATACACACCGAAAAAAGAGATCTACTGGGATTATATCGCACTTGCCATGCGCAGTGTGGCAGATACGTGTATCATTCCGGTGCAGGATTATCTGGGGCTTGGCAAGGAAGCGCGGATCAATACACCATCAACACTTGGTGGTAACTGGGTATACAGACTGCCGAAAAAGACATTTGATGCGGCAAAGATCCGGAAAATCAGACGAATGACGGAGATTTGTGCACGTCTGCCCAAGGTACAGAAGGAAGCAGAAGAAGAGAAAGAAACAGAAGTAACAACAGATACGAAAGAAAGATAACACAGCAGAAATAACAGGGAAAGAATAACACTGCAGAGGTAATCTGCAAAAAAGAAAACGAGGAGGCACGCATGGATTTAAAGACAAATATAGAAAAACGTCTGGGTACAACGATCGCCGGGGCGGATGATAAGGCACTGTATTACGCACTGCTCGGACTGACAAAAGAGCTTTGCAGCGAGAAGAAGCCAAATGAAGGAGACAGAAAGGTATATTATATTTCCGCAGAATTTCTGATCGGAAAACTGTTATCCAATAATCTGATCAATCTTGGCGTTTATGAAGAGGTAAAAGAGCTGCTTGCCAAAAACGGCAAGTCACTTGCCCAGATTGAGGAGATCGAGCCGGAACCATCGCTTGGAAACGGCGGACTTGGCAGACTGGCAGCCTGCTTTATCGATTCTATTGCTACACTCGGTCTGAACGGAGAAGGCATCGGACTGAATTATCATTATGGATTGTTCCGGCAGAAATTTGTGGATCACAAACAGCGGGAAGAAAAAAATCCGTGGATCGAAAAGGAAAGCTGGCTTACAAAGACAGAATTACATTTTCCTGTACAGTTTAAGGACTTTACTGTGGAATCCACATTATATGACATAGATGTACCCGGATATGACAGTGGTGTCAACAAGCTGCATCTGTTTGATATTGATACAGTAGACGAATCACTTGTCAAAGATGGCATTTCTTTTGATAAGAATGATGTGAAAAAGAATCTGACACTTTTCTTATATCCTGACGACAGTGACAAGGCAGGACAGCTTCTGCGTATTTATCAGCAGTATTTTATGGTAAGCAGCGGTGCACAGCTGATCCTGAAAGAGCTTGCGGACAAGGGCTATGATATCAGATCCTTAAGTGATCATGTGGTGATCCAGATCAACGATACACATCCTTCCATGGTCATTCCGGAACTGATCCGTCTGATGCAGGAAAGAGGAGTTGCTTTTGAAGAGGCTGCACAGATTGTGGCAAAAACATGTGCATATACAAATCATACGATCCTTGCAGAAGCACTGGAAAAATGGCCGGTTTCTTATCTGGAAGAGGTTGTACCGCAGCTGATGCCGATCATCCGCAAGCTGGATGAAATGGCAAAAGCCAAATATCCGGATGAGCGGGTAGCGATCATTGACAAAGAAAACAGAGTCCATATGGCACATATGGATATGCATTACGGCTTCTCCGTAAACGGTGTTGCTGCACTGCATACAGAGATTTTAAAGAAGTCCGAACTGAAGCCGTTTTATGATATTTATCCGGAAAAATTCAATAATAAGACAAATGGTATTACATTCCGTCGCTGGCTGCTGCACTGTAATCCTGAGCTTGCAGCATATATTACGGAATTGATCGGAGACGGATGGAAGAAGAATGCTGCAGAGCTTGAAAAGCTGCTGGAATTCCAGAATGATGAGAAAGTGCTTTCCCGTTTTATTGAGATCAAGGACGGAAAGAAGGCAGATCTGAAGAATTATCTGAAAGAAACACAGAATATTGATATTGCAGCAGATTCTGTATTTGACATCCAGATCAAGAGACTGCATGAGTACAAGAGACAGCAGATGAATGCGCTTTATATTATTCATAAATATAAGGAGATCAAGGCAGGCAAGAAGCCGAAGACACCTGTTACCATGATCTTTGGAGCAAAGGCAGCACCGGCTTATATTCTTGCAAAGGATATTATTCATCTGATCCTCTGCCTGCAGGAGCTGATCGATAATGATCCGGAGGTAAGTCCATACCTGAAGGTTGTCATGGTAGAAAATTACAATGTGACAAAAGCGGAGCATCTGATCCCTGCCTGCGATATTTCTGAGCAGATTTCTCTGGCAAGTAAGGAAGCGAGCGGAACAGGCAATATGAAGTTTATGTTAAACGGTGCTGTGACACTTGGCACGATGGATGGTGCAAATGTGGAGATCCATGACCTGGTTGGAGAAGACAATATTTACATTTTCGGTAAGTCCAGCGAAGAAGTGATCCGTCTGTACGATACAGCAGGCTATCATCCGCAGGACTACTATGCAGACCCGCAGATCGCAGAGCTTGTTGATTTTATTGTCAGCAAGGAACTGGTTCAGATCGGTGATCCTGAAAATCTGGGACGTTTATACAAAGAGCTTTGCAATAAAGACTGGTTCATGACACTTCTGGATATTAAAGATTATATTGCAAAGAAAGAGCAGATGCTTGCAGACTATGAAGACCGCATGGCATGGGCAAAGAAGATGCTCATCAATACGGCAAAAGCAGGTTTCTTCTCATCTGACAGAACAATCGCTGAATATAACCGCGATATCTGGAAGCTGTAGAGAATTATATATGGCTGCGGCGGACAGACAGCGTTACCGCAATGCGCGGCAAGAAACGACATCTTTTGGGTGTCGTTTCTTTCTTTTTCCGGGAAATGAATCCTGTGCCGGGAAATTTCGCCCAACGGCGGGAAAATATGTAGTAAAGGATGAATTTGCTGAATGCTGAAAATATAATTCGTCTCAAAAAGCGGGACATGGCAGAAGTGTATGAAATATCCGATGAGCATCGGCGCAAAAAAGTTGTCTTGTGAATTATGAAAGAAAAAAATACCTAGGACGAGGTGCACAAAAAATGTATGAAATTTTCATAAAAAAGTACGAAAGAAGTTTCTGTTCATTAGTAGAAATCTCTAAAAGGTTATGGTATACTGTATTTTGAATAGTGTAAAACTTCCACAGGCAGATTTCTTTGTGAGACAGTTAGTACAAATACTGGAAATAGGGGCGAATGACATGCAGGAAAATGTAGGAATGGAAGCTGCAAGAAAAGCAGCAGAAGAAGCCGCAAGAAAGGCGGCAGCAGCAGCAATTAAAAATACACCGGAGAAGGCTGAACCGAAAAAAGAGCAGGTTGCAGCAGGTGATGGCAGCAATATTAAATCCGCAGAGGATGCGATCAGACAGACTGCCGGATTGAACGCAAAGAAAGCAGCGATCGAATCAGCTTTCAGGATTGCGGATGAAGCCGCAAGAAAGGCAGCACATGATGTAACAGAAAGTACTTCTTCCGAGAAAGATCCGGCAAGAAGAGCGCTGGAGGAGGAGACGATCCGTAAAGCAGCCAGTGAGCATACAAGAAAGATTGCGGAGGAAACAGCCAGAAAACTTTCAGAAGAGAATATCAAGAAAGCGCAGGAGTTTGCAAAGCAGTCTGATGAGCGCATAAAGCAGCTGAAGGAAGAAGTTGCAAAAAAGACGGAAGCTGAAGGCAAACAGGCTGTGGAAGCAACAGTCAAAGCTGCGGATCTGAAAGCAAAGCAGGCAGTAACAGAGAAGGTACAGCAGGCAGAAGCCGAAGCCAAGAAGATGGTAGATGAGGTGCTTCGTAAAGCACAGGAAGAAGCCAAAAAGATGGTAGAAACTGCAAAAGCCAAGGCTGAGGAAGAAGCACAGAGGCAGGTTGCTGAGACGCGTAAGAAGGCAGAAGAGCAGGCTGCAGCTGCAGTAGAGGCAGCAGTGACAAAGGTTGGTACGGATGCAAGAGCAAAAGAAGTAGAAGCAGCCAAGGCTGAAGATGCCAAGAATGTACGCGCGGTAGAAGAATATGTACAGAAAGAAGCTGCAGCTGCAGCCATGAAGTTTGCCAAGGATGCCATTGTGAAGATGGAAGAAGAGAAGATCCGTCGTGCAGAGGAAGAAAAGGCAAGACTTGCTGCAGAAGAAAAAGCACGTAAAGAAGCGGAAGAACGTGCAAAGAGAGAAGCAGAAGAAGCTGAAAAGCGTAGAATAGAAGAAGAGAAACGCCGTAAGGAACAGGAAGCAAGAGAAGAGGCAGAAGCTGCTGAGAAGGCAAGAAAAGCAGCAGAAGTTCTTCAGTTCCGCAAGTATGAAGAAGAAGCAAAGAGACAGCAGGCTGCAGCTGCAAAGGCAGCAGTACAGGGGCAGTCTCAGGAACCGGTTAAGACAGTTGATGCGGCCGCAGCCGCAGCTGTAGCCGCTATGAAGCAGCAGAGCCAGCCACAACCGGTTCCTGCACCGGCTCCTGCCGAGAAACCACAGCAGACCGCATCTGCAGCCGCAGCCGCAGCTGCTGCAGCAGCATCACAGGCTGCAGCCAAGAGCGCACCTGCTGCATCTGATGGCGCAGGAAAGACAATGTCATTGGATGAATTCCAGAAGGCAGCCATGAAGCTGAAGATCTTACTGGACAACGGTATTATTTCTCAGGCAGAGTTCGATGAGGAGAAGAAGCGTCTTGTAGATTCCATGCAGCTTTAAAATGTAAAACAAAAAATATAAAGAAAGAAGTGTTTGGGAGCACCTGTCGATAGACAGGTGCTCCTTATTTATTTTTGGAAAATATATAATGAAGCCAGAGTCAAAAGGTCTAACCCCATGTGAGCTGTCTCATAGGTGGGTGAAAGACCTTGGGACCCGCCCCGATATGAGCATCAAATTCTGGCTTTTTACACTTAAATCATATAATATAGTATTGACAAATAATATTATATGACATATAGTATTACAAAAGATATAATACTGCACAGGAAGGAGTAATGTATATGGTATTCAATACAGGAGCAGCGCTTTTAGATGCGATCGTGCTTGCTGTTGTAGATAAAGAAGAGATTGGTACTTATGGTTACCGGATCACACAGGATGTCCGGCAGGTGCTCGAGATTTCGGAATCCACACTGTATCCGGTTCTGAGGCGGCTGCAGAAAAGTGGCTTTCTGGAAGTCTATGACAGAGAATGTGCGGGCAGGAACAGGCGTTATTATAAGACGACAGCGCTTGGTAAGGCGCAGCTTTCCGAGTACAGGAAAGAATGGCTGGGATATGCCGAAAAAATAACTTCGATTTTTGAGGGAGGCAAGAAGGATGAATAAAGACCAATATTTACGAAAATTAGAATACTTGCTATCGGATCTGCCGGAAGAGGAACGCCGGGAAGCAATGGAGTATTATGTGGAATATTTTGAAGAGGCAGGACCGGAGCGGGAAGCAGAAGTGATGCGCGAACTTGGAACGCCTGAGACGGTAGCAGAGACGATCCATAAGGAACTGGCTGACAAAGGCATTGTGCCTTATCGGGCAGAGAAGAAGCAGAAAAAGGAAAGAAACGGCTGGCAGATCGCATTTATCGTGCTCGTATGTGTGCTTGTGTCACCGGTGGTGATCCCGCTCGCTATTGCACTGTTTGGAGTTGTGATCGCGGTTCTGGCATGCGTGGTTGCACTGATCGTAAGCGCTGTCGTACTGGTTGTCAGTATTGTAGCAGCCTTCCTTGTAGCAGCAATTCTTTTGTTTGTAGTTGGAATATCCAATATGGGACTTCCACTTGTCGGACTGATGATGATCGGCATCTCCTTCCTATGCGCGGGATTGTTCCTGCTCTGTGGCTGGGGACTCATCAAGCTCTGTGCAGTTGTTGTACCGGAAGTGATCAAAGGCTGTATTCATTTGATCGGTATGCCGTTTCGCGGAAAGGAGGCACATAAAGCATGAAAAAATCAACGAAAATTGTTTTGATCACAGCAGCGGTTTTAGTCGCTGTAGGAATGATCCTGATCCTGATCAGTGTCGCACTTGGCGGCAATAAGCAGTACAGGGAATATGTCAGGGAAAACGGAGAGGTATCGGTCGTACTGTTTCCGCACAGCTTAAAGCTTCGCCTGAGTGCAGGAACAGACGGGCTCAATATGAACGTGGTAAGTGATGACGCAGATTGGGAAGATACGGATGAAGAGGATGACTGGAGTGATGTCGATACAGATCCGGATTTAGGTGTTTCTGAAAATGCTGCGGCTATTACGGATGACCGGTATGAAGAAGAGATGGACGATGACTCAGATGACGATGACTCGGATGATGATTCGGACGAAGCCACTGATGATGCATGGGATGATGCAGAAGAATCGGGAAAAACAATGATAGCATCCGAAAGCGATCAGATCCAAAAGATCGATCTGGCACTTGGTGCAGGAGAGTTTACGATTAAGCCAAGCGGGGACGATTCCTTTTATGCAAGCTATGACGGCAAAAGCAGACTACAGTTCCAAAAACAGAACGGAACGCTCAGTATCCGGACAAAAACACAGACGATAACGTTGTTTGGCGTACATGACACAAATGCAGGCACTGCAACGGTCTATCTGCCGGAAAAGGCGTACAAAAAGATCTCACTTTCCATCGGAGCCGGAACTGCCGTATCGGAAATGACGCTGCAGGCTGAAAAGGTGGAGCTGGAAGTTGGTATGGGAACGCTTGAAACAGCAGTGGATGCTTCCAAAAAGCTGACAGTAGATGTCGGTATGGGAGAAGCAGACCTGATCGTGGCAGGCAGCGAGACAGACTTTGATACAGATATATCTGTCGGAGCCGGATCAGTAGAGTGCGGATCCCATGATTTCAGCGGTCTGTCACAGGAATATACGACGGACAAGGGAGCAGGAAAGAAGCTGGAAATCGATTGTGGCATGGGAAGTGTCAATGTGGATTTCCTCAGATAGTAGCAGGTAACCAATTCGGGGCTTATGCCCCTGACATCATAATATATATCATGAATGAATAGGCGGAAGAAAAGGAGTGTATCAATATGAACGATAATAATATGAAGAAACTGACAAGATCAAGAGAACACAGAATGATCTGTGGAGTATGCGGCGGACTTGGCGAGTATTTCGGCGTGGATCCGACGATCATCCGTCTGCTGTTTGCCATATTCGGCTGCACAGGAACCGGGCTGCTTGTTTACTTTATTGCAGCAGCGATCATTCCAAATGCAGATGAAATTTAAGTGTTGCGGTTTACTGTCCGCAATTATTTGCCCAGAACAAGGATAGCGGTGTCGGAGTGGATTCGCCGGAAGCACCAAAAACAGATAAGAATGGATTACTTTTCCGGATGGGAAAAAACCAGTATGTATCAATGGAGACGATTGAGAAGATCTGCAAGAAACTGGATTGCACCGTTGATGAGATGATGGAATTTACAGATGATGAATAATATGAGCAGACATGTTAAATTATCAGAACTGACAGAATGCTTCAGAAATTGAAAAAGATAACACGCAGGATATGGCATAAATCTCTTGGCAGCGCGATTCTGGTTTTGAAAAATCTCAATCCGGGAAATACAGCGAAATCAGATAATTCGTACAAGGGGAGTTTCCCCTTGCGGCATAGGTGCCTATCCCCGAAGTTTGTGACTGAATACCTCAGATACAAACATATAGGGTGAAAGAAAGCGTGAAATCGGAAGTTGCATAGGAAGGTATAATGGATAAGAAAAGACTAACAAAATATTTAATAATCACATTTCTCATCACCTGGGTTTGCTGGTGGGGAGATGCTCTGCTGGTTAAAGTCACATCTTTAACGGAGTCAAACGTGTTTCCGATGGTTATTTTTACAATGGGAGGATTTGGACCGACAATTGCTGCCTGTTTCTGCATGGAAGGTGGTTTTACCAAGAAGAATTTAAGGCGGTTCCTATTTAACAACACAAAAAAGAACTGGCTGACAATTCTTGCTGCTGTTATAGTTGAAACGATAGTATTCTTCATTTGCTCAGAGGGACTGTTGCCCTCAATCCCCAGATCGCCGATAGCTGCGGTTGTGGTATTCATCATATTTATACAGGCTGCGTTCCTGTACGGTGGAAATGAAGAACTTGGCTGGCGAGGTACTATGTTGCCGATTCTGGAGAAGAAAGTTTCTGCACCTTTAGCAACATTAATCGTTGGAATTGTATGGGTCATTTGGCATATTCCACTCTGGTTCATAGAAGGCAATTCACATCAGAGCATATCATTTATCTGGTTTGCAGTCTTAGGACTGGCGCTCAGCTATTGGTTATCTATGGTTTATGATGCCACCAGAGCTGTCATGTTCTGCATGATCCTACATGGATGGACAAACACATTGATGGGAGTGGTAGATATCAATCAAGATTTGTTATATTATGTGTTACTGGCTGTAATGACAGCAATCTCAACGATAATTAGCATCCGGATTCAGAAAAAACGAGAGAACGTTCATTCATAAATTCAAGTTTGTGGAGGGTGAAGTTATGGGATTACTTGAAAGGTTAAAACTGAATAAAACCAAAGATTTCTTTGAATGGTTAGATTTAATTTTGAAGAATGAATTGAATAGTGAAATAAAAGCAATTAACTTTAATTTATATGAAGATACAGATAATAAATGGTCTGTTGAATTGGTCGGCACATTTTCATTCGATAAGGATAATGATGATTGGGCTTGTGATGAAGTCTTTACTACAAGAGATCATCCTTTCGTAATAGAGTGTGAAAGTGATTGGGAATTAGTGGAAACCTTTTTTATTGGTTTAGTGAATGAATACCTTTCTTCTGGAAAATATGCTGGAAAATTAAAAGAATATCAAGCAATAGGCATTGGATTTGTTGACGGAGATTTACATATTTTATATGCAAGATAATGTCTGTTTGTAAGCAATAAAATTTTTGCTTATCCAAGCAGTGTCATTCGCATTTCGCTACGCTTCATGCTCATGTCGCGCTGGCGCGCTATATAAATGCAAATGAATGTGTCCGAATGTGAGCAAGCTCCCATCAGCCAATTCATTGCATTTATGCACCGCTTGTAGAAACGCGCAACTTCCAGTTTTATTGACCAAGAAATTAGAGAGGATTCATAATGAGTGAGAAAACAGAGATTACTTTCATGCAGACAAGATTAATCCGGCTTGCTATTGTGAAGTAAAAAAGCCAGATCTTGCCAAATGAGCAAAGAGAAAAGATTTTGGGCAGGGATTTAATTTAACCACATCAAAGGAGCAGGCAGAAAGTTTTCTGAGAACCTCAATAGCCAAAGCTATCGCAACTGGAACAATTGAAATAAGGCTACCGCAATCCCGCTGGCTTTAGAGCCCCGCCTGACCAAGCGGCAATCTTGACAAATAAAAGCTGCAATACTATTATATAAATACGTATGCAGTAGCATAAAATGCCCTTTACTGACAGACGCAGTAGAGGGCTTTTTATATGACAGGAAATTTGTACAGCAAAAGGAGACAGATCATGAGTAAAGAGTTAGCGAAAACCTATGATCCCCACGGAATGGAAGACCGGATCTACCAGAAGTGGCTGGATAAAAAATATTTTCATGCGGAGGTAGACCACAGTAAAACACCTTTTACCATTGTCATTCCGCCGCCAAATATCACAGGACAGCTCCATATGGGACATGCGCTCGACAATACCATGCAGGATATTCTGATCCGTTTTAAGAGAATGCAGGGATATAATGCATTATGGCAACCCGGTACAGATCATGCCTCCATTGCAACAGAGGTTAAGATCATTGAAAAGCTGAAAGAAGAAGGCATTGATAAAGAAGACCTCGGACGTGAAGGCTTTCTGGCACGTGCCTGGGACTGGAAAAAGGAATACGGCGGACGTATCATTGAACAGCTGAAGAAGATGGGTTCTTCCTGTGACTGGGACAGAGAAAGATTTACCATGGATGAAGGCTGTAATAAAGCAGTTACGGAAGTTTTCTGTAAGATGCATGAAAAAGGCTGGATCTACAAGGGTTCCCGTATCGTAAACTGGTGTCCGGTCTGCAATACTTCCATTTCCGATGCGGAAGTACAGTATGAAGAGCAGCAGGGACATTTCTGGCATATTAAATATCCGCTCGTAGATGAAAACGGACAGCCGAGTAAGACAGAATTCCTTGAGTTCGCAACGACAAGACCGGAGACAATGCTGGGCGATACAGCAGTTGCTGTCAATCCGGCTGATGAAAGATATACGTATCTGCATGGCAGACAGGTCTGGCTTCCGATCGTGAATAAACCGATCCCGGTTGTAGAAGACAGCTATGTTGATATGGAATTCGGAACAGGTGTTGTAAAGATCACACCTGCACATGACCCGAATGACTTTGAAGTAGGAAAGCGTCATAACCTGCCTGAGATCAATATCTTAAACGATGATGCCACGATCAACAAAAACGGTGGTATTTACGAAGGTATGGATCGCTATGAAGCAAGAGAAGCGATCGTGAAAGAACTGGATAAAGAAGGCTTACTTGTCCGTATTGAAGATTATAGCCACAATGTTGGTACACACGACCGTTGTAAGACAACGGTAGAGCCAATGATCAAAAAGCAGTGGTTCGTTAAGATGGACGAGCTGATCAAACCGGCAGTAAAAGCTGTCAAAGAGGGCGAGATCAAGCTGGTTCCGGAGCGTATGGAAAAGACATACTTTAACTGGACAGACAATATCAGAGACTGGTGTATTTCCAGACAGCTCTGGTGGGGACACAGAATCCCGGCTTATTATTGTGATGACTGCGGTGAAACAGTTGTTGCAAAAGAAATGCCGAAGATCTGCCCGAAATGCGGTGGCAGCCATTTCACACAGGATCCGGACACACTCGATACATGGTTCTCATCTGCACTCTGGCCGTTCTCTACACTGGGCTGGCCACAGCAGACAGAAGATCTGAAATATTTCTATCCGACAGACGTACTTGTAACCGGATATGATATCATTTTCTTCTGGGTTATCCGTATGATCTTCTCAGGTTATGAGCAGATGGGCGAGAAACCGTTCAAGACAGTATTGTTCCATGGTCTGGTACGTGATTCACAGGGCAGAAAGATGAGTAAATCTCTGGGTAACGGTATCGATCCGCTGGAGATCATCGATAAATACGGTGCAGATGCACTTCGTCTGACACTCATCACCGGTAATGCGCCGGGTAATGATATGCGTTTCTACATTGAACGTGTAGAGGCAAGCAGAAACTTTGCCAATAAGGTATGGAATGCTTCCCGTTTCATTATGATGAATATGGAAGGCAAGGAGATCACAGAGCAGCCAGCCCTTGAGCCGGTTGATAAATGGATCTTATCAAAGCTCAACAGCCTGATCAAAGAAGTGACAGACAATATGGAAAACTTCGAGCTTGGTATCGCTGTTCAGAAGGTATATGACTTCATCTGGGATGAATTCTGTGACTGGTATATTGAAATGGTAAAACCGCGTCTGTACAATTCAGACAATGCAGACAGTCAGAATGCAGCACTCTGGACGCTCAAGCATGTCCTGATCGATGCATTGAAGCTGCTGCATCCATACATGCCATTTATCACAGAAGAGATCTTCTGTACGCTGCAGAGCGAGGAAGAATCCATTATGATCTCTGCATGGCCTGTATATAAAGAAGAATATGCATTTGCAAAGGAAGAAAAAGAGATCGAGACAATGAAGGAAGCCATCCGTGGCATCCGTAATGTCAGAACATCCATGAATGTAGCACCTTCCCGCAAGGCATCCGTATATGTTGTATCAGAAAATGCAGATATCAGAGCAATCTTCGAGAACGGTAAGCTGTTCTTTGCACCGCTTGCTTATGCATCAGAGGTTCTGATTCAGGCAGATAAGACAGGCATCGCGGATGATGCAGTCAGCGTTGTGATCGATGGAGCAACACTGTATATTCCTTTTGCAGAGCTTGTTGATATCAAGCAGGAGATCGAGCGACTGGAAAAGGAAGAAAAGAGACTCGGCGGCGAGATCGCCAGAGCAAACGGTATGCTGAACAATGAGAAGTTCACGAGCAAAGCACCTGCACAGAAGGTAGCGGAAGAACGTGAAAAACTGACGAAATATACACAGATGCTGGAAAAGGTACAGGAGCGTCTGGCACAGTTAAAATAACAGAACACAGCAATAAATCACACAGCCATCAGTTGTACTAAAGTATGACTGATGGCTCTTGTCGTGCATCGAAGATGCACGACAAGACATGCATCGAAGGAAATACAAAATGACCCCATCATACACCGAAGCAGAACAATATATCAATCATATCCAGAAATTTGCAAAAAAGAATACTTTATCCCATACCCGCATGTATCTGCAGGCACTGGGCATAGAAGAAGAAACCTTTGCCGGACGCATCATTCATGTGGCAGGAACGAACGGAAAGGGTTCTGTCTGCAATTATCTGACAAACCTCCTTCTGGCAGAAGGGTTTCATGTGGGTACCTTTATCTCACCACACCTTGTTCATATGCGGGAGCGGATCCGCCTGGATAACCGGATGATCCCGGAAGCAGAGTTTGTCACAGCTTACGAAGCTGTCAGACAGGTGATCGATGCACATGCCGGGCAGGAGGCGTGGTATCATCCGACCTTCTTTGAATTTCTGTTTCTGATGGCAATGTATATTTATAAAGAAAAAATGCCGGACTATCTGGTGCTGGAAACGGGACTGGGCGGCAGACTGGATGCGACCAATGTTTTTAGTAAGCCTGTGCTAACTATAATTACGGAAATAGGTCTCGATCATTGCCAGTATCTGGGCGATACGAAAGAAAAAATCGCGGCAGAAAAAGCAGGTATTATACAAGAAGGTGTTCCGCTGATCTATGTCAGACGGGATCCGGAGACTGAAAATGTACTGCTGGATACGGCAAAAGAGAAAAAAGCAGAGGCATTTGCGGTCGATAAAAGTCTTTTTATGGAAACAAATATAACCGATAAAGGCATTGATTTTTCGTATAAATCTAGGTATTATAATACTATTAGTTTCCATTTATCCACATATGCTGCCTATCAGATGGAAAATGCATCAGCTTCGCTTCTGGCACTGGAGCATTTATTACCGAAAGAAAAGGTGCAGCCTTCTGTCATGCAGCAGGCAGTCGCAGAGAGCATCTGGGAAGGACGAATGGAAGAGATCGCTGACCGGGTGTATTTGGACGGTGCACATAATGCAGACGGCATAGAGGCGTTTCTTGACAGTGTGCGGCATCTGCCGGTAAAGGGAGAGAGGATCCTTGTTTTTTCTGTTGTCAACGATAAGGCTTATACGGAGATGATCCATGAGCTGGTCAGTGCGCGATTATTTACGACATATATGATCGCCGGTATCCACGATGCAAGAGGTGTGGACGATCGGCAGCTTCGGGATATATTTACAAAGTACAGCGCAGAGCAGGTATATGACTTTGCGGATGCATCGGCGGCTTTTTCGGCGGCACTTTTACGCAGAAAGCCGGATGATGCGGTGTTTATTGTAGGCTCCTTGTATCTGGCAGGGGAGATCAAAGCCTGTCTGGAGGAAGCCGAAGGAGGAAAAAATGATCAACTTTGAAGAAGAATTAAAGAAGTTTCATCCGAGTCTGGAAATTGAGGATGCAGCAGATGCGATATATAATCAGGATCTGACAGACATGGCAGACGTTCTCGTAGGTATGCTGAAGGAAGCAAAGGAAGAAGAATAGGATAAGGGTGAAACCATGAAATGTTTTAATTGTGGCTGTGAATTGTCTGAGAAAGATTTTTGCACGGGCTGTGGAGCTGATGTCGGACTGTATAAAAAGATCATGCACATTTCCAACCGGTATTATAATGACGGACTGGAAAAGGCAAATGTCAGAGATCTTTCCGGTGCGATCGTCAGTCTGAGACAGAGTTTGAAATTTAACAAAAATCATATAGAAGCCAGAAACCTGCTGGGACTTGTTTATTTTGAGATGGGTGAGGTAGTTGCCGCACTCAGCGAATGGGTCATCAGTAAAAATCTGCGTGCCAAGAAAAATCTGGCGGATGATTACATCGATGCGATCCAGAGCAATCCGACGCGTCTTGATACGATCAACCAGACTGTCAAGAAATACAATCTGGCACTTCGCTACTGTCAGCAGGACAGTAAGGATCTGGCGATCATCCAGCTAAAGAAGGTGCTTTCCTTAAATCCGCGTCTGGTGCAGGGACATCAGCTTCTGGCACTCCTTTATATGGATGCGGAGGAATGGGAAAAGGCAAGAAAAGAGCTTGTAAAATGCAGTAAGATCGATGCCAATAACACAACGACGCTGACCTATTTAAAAGAAGTCAATAGAATGCTTGGTATCGGAGAAGAAGCCGCAGGAAGCTCTGCGAAAAAGAAAAAGGCAGTGGCGGAAGAGACAATTACCTACCAGAGTGGCAATGAGACGATCATCCAGCCGTTAAATGTCAAAGAACCGAGAGGAACAGCCTCTATTTTAAATATCGTGATCGGTGTACTGATCGGCGTTGCAGCATCTTATTTCCTGATCCTGCCTGCGCGCATGCAGGTTGTGCGAAATCAGATGAAGGATGAGCTGAAGGTAGTCAGTGAAAATGCGGATGTCAAATCCGCACGGATCTCAGAGCTGGAGCAGACAGTATCTGATCTGCAGCAGGAGAAAAAGGAACTGCAGGACGCAGTGGATGGATATACCGGTGTCAACGGAGAAAGCCATAAGGTGGAAAGCCTTCTGCAGACTGCGACCGATTATCTGAGTGATCCGCAGGATTACGAGGCGATAGCAGATACCCTATATAATGTAGATACAGATTATGTGCAGAATTCAGCAACAGATGCTTATAAGCAGCTCTATAATAAGCTGATGGAGCTTGTGGGCAGTCAGGTTGCGGAACAGATGTACAGGGATGGCAGTGCGGCGATCAACCAGAGCGATTATACGACGGCAATTTCCACGCTGCAGAAGGCGTGGTACTTTACCCGGAATATGGAAACGCCGGATCCGGAAGTGCTATATGAGCTGGCGCAGGCATATCAGATGGCGGGCGAGACTGATAAGGCGAAGGAAGCATACAACCAGATTTTGCAGGAATATGCCCAGTCCCAGACAGCGGGAAAAGCGTCAGAGCGACTGACAGAGCTTGGGGACAGCGGCGATAATCAGAATATGGCGGATACAAATACAACAACCGATCAGCAGGCAGAGGATACGCAGACTGTAGAGCGGCAGCCGGCTGATGGACAGGCAGAGCAGCAGACACAGTAGCGGCAGCGAAAACTGAATCAGATATTTTACGAAAGAGAACTTGGAAAATTCCATGTTCTCTTTTTTGTTATGGCGACGAGGAAAATGCACGTATTTATGCGGTGCATTTGACGACCGCTAATCAGAGCGAGATTCGCAGAGCGTATCTCGTCTCCGTTATGGCGACGGCATTCACGTGAAAAAGAAATATTATTTACAATATTCTATAATCATGCTAAAATAAAAAAAGCTTTTTGGTAAATCCTACTATAGAAAGAGGCGTATCCAATGGGATTCTTGGTGAAATTATTTGGTGGTGTAGAAAAATCTGAAGTAGAACAGATGAAAGCAAGCCATCAGGCAGAGCTTGACAAAATGAAAAAGCTGTATGCAGAACAGATTGACGAGATCCAGACAGCGTTCCGCGCCAAAACTGCCAGCTTGAAAAAGGATCTGGAGGAATATAAGGAAAATAATAATACAGAAGAATTAAGCGCTGCACATGAGGCGGAGCTTGATAAGATGAAAAAACTGTATGCGGAACAGATCGATGAGATCCAGACGGCGTTCAGAGACAGAAATAATTCCTTACAGACAGAGTTATCCCGATATAAGGAAAAGAGCGCAACTTTTGAGGAAGAAATGAAAGAACGCGATGAGAAGCTTACAAAGATGAAGAATCTGTACAATGAACAGATTGATGAGCTTCAGGCAGCTTTTCGCGAGAAGAAGGAATCCGACCATGAAGCTGAAATGGAACGCATGAAAAATATTTATGAGAGCATGCTGAAGGAAATTCAGGAAACATTCCAGGAAAAACTGAAACAGCTGCAGGATGAACTGGCGTCTGCCAATGAACAGGTACAGCTTTATAAGACCGGAATGGAATCCCATGAGGCAGAGCTTGAAAAGATGAAAAAGCTGTATGATGAACAGCTTTTAGAGGTACAGACAGCTTTTAGGGAGAAAAATGCAGAGCTGCAGGGGCAGATTGACAGATTCAAAGCACAGCTTGGCAGTCTTCTTGCCGACTAAAGCAGACAGGGGTAAAAATACTATAGAATGTAATGGAGTGAATTGGGATGGATAACAAGATTCTGACTGAAGAAACAAAAGAAACAGAAAAGGAAGCAGGAAAAGAAGTAGAAAATGGGGTTTCTGCTTCGGATGAAGCGATCAAGGCTGTAGAAGCAATGAAAGCAGCTGCCAGCGCACAGCAGGCGGAAGAGGATGCGGTTTATATCGAGCCGGGCATGGCATGGAGAAAGACACTGAAAAGTCTGGAAGAGGAGATCGAGAAAGAGCTTGGAAAAGCCAATGCTGTTGTAGCAGATGTCATTGCAAAGGAAAAGGCAAAGTGTAAAGATGCAGTGGCAAAAGAGTTCGCTGAGAAAGAAGCGGATATGAGCAAAGCGCATGAAGAAGAGACAAAGAAGCTGACAGCGGAAAAAGAAGAGGCAGAAAAGAAGCTGGAAGAGCAGCATGCACAGGAACTCAAAGAGCTGACCGAGAAATATGAGGCAGAGCTGAAGGACAGCAAAGAGGCACATGAAGCAGAACTGGAAAAAATGAAAAATCTGTATGATGAGCAGCTTGCAGAGGTACAGGAAGCATTCCGTGAAAAGACAGCAGGCTTCCGCAAGGAGATCGATCACTATAAAGAGCAGATTGAGGTACTTATGCTGCATATAGATGATCCGTTTGTACTGCAGGAGATCCAGATGAAACAGTCTCAGCAGCCACAGGAAAAAGAAACAGAATAACCTATCACAAAATCAAATAGTGCTAATACAAAGGACTTCGCAGTCATAGACTGTGAAGTTCTTTTTTTCTGTCATAAGTTTGTCTCCCTCTTAATATGCTGTAGTGAGGAAAGAAACCAAGCGACAGCGAAGCTGGCATTTGGTTTCTCCGAACGTACAACGAGAAAATCAGAACGCACGAAGTGCGGCTGACGCGTAAGCGGCAGGATTTTCGAGTATGGGCAGGAAAAAGTAAGACAAAGGAGAGGATCACATGCAAAAAACAACCAGTATATTACAGATGTTCCCGCAGAAACTGAGGCTCTATTTTGAACAGGTGGCAGAGCACGAAGACCTTGCTGAAATACGGATCCGGTGCAGACAACCTGTTATGCTGAGGAGGGGTAGAAAGGAATATTATTTGGCAGCGGACGGAACCATGCAGGAGGAAAGACCGAAGGAATGTCTGGTTTTTAACGTGGGACAGGTAGAAAGCATCTTTGTACATTTATGCCAGTATTCCCCTTATGCCTATGGGGAAGAACTCAGGCAGGGATTCATTACAGTGGCGGGAGGACACCGGATCGGTGTATCGGGACAGGTACTGTCGGAAAATAAAAGCATCCGCAGCATCAGGAACATCCGCTTTTTAAATATGCGTATTTCCCATGAGGTGAAAGGAGCGGCAGATGCTGTCCTGCCTTTTATCATACAAAAGGATATGCCATGTAACACAATGTTGATCGCAGGACCGGGGATGGGAAAGACAACCCTGCTCAGAGATCTGATCCGTCAGCTTTCCGATGGCTTTGTGCTGGATAGCAGGAAGATACAAGGATATACAGTCGGTGTGGTAGATGAGAGAAGTGAGATTGCCGGCTGCTTTCTGGGAGAACCGCAGAACGATGTAGGAATGCGGACTGATGTGCTGGATAACTGCCCGAAAGATGCGGGCATGGAAATGCTGCTGCGCAGTATGGCGCCACAGATCCTTGCAGTGGATGAAATTGCAACGGAGCGGGATGTGCAGACGCTGCAAAAGGCAATGCATTGCGGAACGAAGGTACTGGCAACGGTACATGGGACTTCTTTCGCGGAGCTCGAAAAAAAGCCATTTTTACAGCCGCTTCTGCATATGCAGGAGTTTACAAGATTTATTGTTTTAAAGGGGCAGGGGACGAGTCTTGTATACAATGAGAAAGGAGAACAGCTTTTATGAAATGGATCGGATTTTTTCTTGTGCTGATAGGGAGCGGCGGTATTGGATTTTCACTTGTTCTGGAATATACAGGCAGACTGCGGGAACTGACAACGGTCAGACAGATGATCCACTATATTGCCGATGCGATTATATATGATGGTTTGCCGCTTGCGGAAGCTTTTTTCAGATGCAGTATGCGGATGGAAGGGGCATACGGCGCATTTCTGGAAAAAACAGCGCAGCAGATAGAGACTTTTTGCGGAGAGGATCCGGCGTGGCTTTGGAAAAGCAATGCTGCCATGCTGTCTGATCGGCTGAAAAAGAAAGACTGGGAAAAGTTTGCGGACTGTATGGCACAGACAGGCTTTTCGGATCCGGGCGGGCAGGTGCAGGTACTCCGGCTTTATGAAGAAGAATTATCGGATCAGATCATAAAGCTGGAAAAACAAAAGGAAGAAAAATGTAAGCTGTATCAGACGATTGGGATCATGGCAGGGGTTTTTATCTGCATCCTGCTGTTCTGACGGCAAAGTAAGGGAGAGGAATGATGAGCATAGCTCTTTTATTTAAGATGGCGGCGGTTGGGATTCTGGTTACGATATTGAGCCAGATATTAAAAAACAGTGGAAGAGATGAATATTCTTTTTTTGTAGGTCTTGGAGGACTGATCCTGATCCTGACCTGGCTGGTACCTTATATCAGTGCGTTGTTTGATACCGTGGAAGCCCTGTTTCAGTTATAGAAGGGAGGCTGTAAACACAGATGGATGTCCAGAAGCTGATTCTGTTTGGCATGGTGGCTGCTGTTTTTGCACTGGTTTTAAAATCTATGAAAAGTGAGTGGGGGCAGCTCCTTTCCCTGGCAGCAGCTCTGATGATAGCCCTGTATCTGCTGGAGCTTTGTAAGGAGGCGGGCGATTTCCTGCTGGGGATCGGCAGATATGTAGAGAATGCCTCCTCGTATCTGCGTATTTTATTGAAGGCTGTCGGCATTACCTATTTGTGTGAGTTTACGGCGAACTTGTCAAGGGATACCGGAAACAGTCTGATCGCGGGGCAGATCGAACTATGCGGGAAAATTGCGGTATTGCTTTTAGGGATCCCTATTCTGGCTTCTTTGCTGCAGGTACTTGAGGGGTATTTATAATGGAAGATTTATTACAGTATTTTGATTTCAGCGAAGTAGACAGTGTGACCGCAAAACTGGCGGGAACGGATACAGTCAGTTTTTCAGATCTGTTCGGACTGTTTATAAAAGGCGACTTTACAGGGGCTTATAAGCTGCTTATGCAGGAACTGGGACAGCTTTTCTTTCCGGGTATTACTGCTTTTCGGGAAATTCTGCTGGCGATTCTGGGAATTGGAATGGTAGCAATGTTGCTGCATTACCTGGCAGGGTTTGTAAAAAATAAACAAGTGGCTGATATGACGGCGTATTTTATTTATCTGCTCATGATGATCCTACTATTCCGCTATGTGACAACAATGCTTTCAATTTCAAAGCAGAATCTGGAAAATCTGCGGGAATTTATGTCTGTGCTCGTTCCGGGGTATTTCCTTTCTGTGTCACTTGCAGGCGGCAGTGTGGCAGCGGCTGTGAATTACCAGTTTTTTCTGCTGCTTTTAATGGGCGTGGATTATATTTTACTGAATCTGCTGCTTCCCTGCAGCAAAGGTTGTATTTATCTGGCTGTTATGAATGGGATTGATGACAGAGGACGGATGAAGGAGCTGATCAGACTGGTGGAACGAACACTTTCTCTGGGCATCAAGCTCTGCCTGACGGTCACGGTTTCTGTCAGTACGATGCAGAATCTGATCGCATCCAAGCTGGACGGGGTGCAGAAATCGCTATTGCAGCGGGCAATCGGCAGTATTCCCGGGATTGGGGATCTGTCCGAGTCTATGGTGCAGGTGTTTATGGGTTCAGCGGGACTGATACGGAATACGATCGGAACAGCAGGGATGTGTATGATGTTTTTCATTATGATAAAACCAATGTTCCGGATCTTCTGTATACTGGCGGCAATGAAGCTGGGAGGGGCCTGTCTGGGACTGATGGGTCTGAAAAATCTGGCAACTGCCGTATCACAGATCGGGGATGGCGGGATCCAGATGTTGAAGATCAATCTGTGCGGGCTTCTGGCATTTTATATCGCAATATTGATGACAATGGTTATTGTGAGAGGCTGATGCTTTTCATATAAGGAAAGGGAGAAGAATGGATTTGCTGCAAAAGCTATGCTGCTTTTTTATACTGGCAAAGATCGTCCTGCAGATGTGCCCAAGCGAGAAATATGAAAAATATCTGCAGGTGCTCGTGACGTGGATGCTGTATGCCATGATACTTTTGCCTCTTCTGGGAAAAGGAAGAACAGACAGTCTGCGGAACTGGCAGCAGTTCCGGAAGGAATATGAAAAGAGTTTTACAGAACGGATGACCGATATCGACCGGATGCTTTCGCTTCCGGAGGAGGAACAGCTTAAGGAGGATCTGACAGACTCTGTATTACAGAAGGTAGAGGAAACACAGAATACAGAGCAGGAGAAGCAAAACGCAGCGCAGGAGAAGCAAAACACAGAGCAGGAGAAGCAAAACACAGAGCAGAAGAAACAAAACACAGAGCAGGAGCAGGAACCGGAAGAGGAAACGGGAGGTGAATAAAATGAAGCCGGATCTGAAAGACTATATACAAAAACTGGGAAAGCTTGGAAAAGACCGTTTTATCCTGCTTTTTCTGGCAGGCATCCTGCTGGTTATCATTGCAATGCCGATTCCGCAGGATAAACAGAGCAGTAAGCAGTGGGCAACTAAAAATCAGACCGCAACAAATCAGACAGCAGGGGAAAATAAAGCGGATTCTATTGCCGGAGAAACGGAACTGACAACCATGCAGTATGGGGTATATCTGCAAAAACAACTGGAAACATTCTTAAGCAGTGTGGAAGGAGTAGGAAAGGTAAAGGTCTGTCTGACCATGCAAACGTCTAAGGAACTGGTTCCGGCGCATAATACGCCATACACAAGAAAAAGTGAAGAAGAAACGGATGAAAATGGTAAGCGTTCGCTAACTGAAACACAGAACGATGCACAGATCATTTTATATGAGCAGGCAGACGGCAGTCAGTCTCCTCTTATTATCAGACAGATCGAGCCTACGGTAAGAGGCGTTGTTGTTGCGGCGCAGGGAGCAGGAAGCCAGAAGGTACAAAATGAGATTGTGGAGCTTCTCGAGGCATTATTTGGAATAGAGGCACATAAAATAAAAATAGTAAAACTGACTACATAGAAAGGGAAGGAGACAACTGTGAAAAAGCTGTGGAAAAGAAATCAGATCATGATCACGGCTCTTGCGCTGATGATCGCGATCGCCGGATATCTGAATTTTATGGGAAAGAAGGTAGATGAAGAAAATCTGTTTACAACATCTGCCCAGTTTGAGGAGGCTTCCGGTGTTACGACGGAGGACGGAACAGATATGGCAGCGGTAACGGATATTACAGATGAGTCACTTGCTCTTTTGCCGGAGCAGGAAAACGGAGCGATTGATGAATCAGCAGCAATGACGGACATTGACAGCATGGATTCCGAGGATGAAATGGTGTACAGTGACTATTTGGATGAAAACCAGGCGGAAAATGTAAGCGCAGCGGCAGATGATGCGGCTTTAGACGAAACAGCCATGGCAGGAACGGATGAAAACGCTGCTTCGGGAGAAGTGGCACAGGTGACGGAAGATTATACGGGAGAAACACCGGGAGAAGCAGTGTTTACCAGCTCACAGGCGATCAGCTCTATTGCGGGAGCGAATCTGATGAAGGAACAGACCAGAGCAAAAAACAAAGAGGCACTTCTGAATATCATAAATGCGGAAAATCTGCCGGAAAGTGCAAAGCAGGATGCGGTAAACAGTATGATCGAGCTGACGGACATCACGCAGAAGGAATGCGCTGCTGAAATCCTGCTCGAAGCAAAAGGCTTTGCAGACGTTGTTGTATCGATCAGTGGGGATGTTGCGGATGTGATCGTACAGGCAGATGATCTGACTGAGGCACAAAGAGCCCAGATCGAAGATATCGTTTCCCGCAAAACAGGTATCACCGCAGAAAACATAATCATATTTCCCATAGCAGAATAATAAAAATGATGTTATAATAAGCGCATAAGAAAAACAAGCGTCTGCGTTGCAGACATTTGTTTTTCTGCGCTTATTAACGAGCGAACCGTCTGCGCAGCAGACAGGAGAGCGCCGCAGGCGCGAGTTCGCGAGTATAACTATATCCGGAGGAGATAGGAGAGCGAACCGTCTGCGCAGAAGGAGGTATTCTTATGAAGAGAGTTTTTTTGATCGTTCTTGACAGCTTTGGCATCGGCGAAATGCCTGATGCAGCAGCATACGGAGATCAGGGGACAAGCACGATCCGTTCCTGTGCCACATCACCGTATTTCCATATGCCCAATATGCAAAAGCTTGGTTTATTTAATATAGAAGGTGTCGATGTCGGCGGTAAAGTTTTGCCGATTGATATGCCGCTTGCGCGGATCGCACGGATGCGGGAAGCTTCCCGCGGCAAAGATACGACGATCGGACACTGGGAAATATCCGGCGTTATTTCGCCAAAGCCACTGCCGACCTATCCGAACGGATTTCCGGAAGAAGTGTTAAAGCCGTTCCGGGAGCAGACAGGACGCGGCGTGCTCTGCAACAAACCGTATTCCGGAACAGAAGTCATCAAGGCATATGGGGATGAGCATGTCAGGACGGGAGATCTGATCGTCTACACATCGGCAGACAGCGTGTTCCAGATCGCCGCACATGAGGATGTGGTGCCACCGGAGCAGCTTTACGAATATTGCAGGATCGCCCGGAAAATACTGCAGGGAGAGCATGGCGTGGGTCGTGTGATCGCCCGTCCGTTTATCGGGACAAGCGGACAGTATACAAGAACGCCGAGAAGACATGATTTTTCACTGGAACCGCCGAAGCAGACGATGCTGGATGCGATCACGGAGGCGGGACAGGATGTGATCGCGGTCGGTAAGATCCATGATATTTTTGCGGGCAGAGGCATGACGGAATTTACGTATACGTCAGGTAATGCAGAAGGGATCGAAAAGACGCTTTCTTATTTACAGAAAGATTTTAACGGATTATGCTTTATCAATCTGGTAGATTATGATATGTTATATGGGCATCGTAACGATATAGACGGCTATGCAAAGGCACTTGCGTATTTTGATGAGAAGCTGTCCCAGATCATGGCTGCCATGCGGGACGAAGATATGCTGATCATTACGGCAGATCATGGCTGTGATCCCGGCTATACGGTTTCTACGGACCATTCAAGAGAGCATACACCGTGTATCATGTACGGAAAGCATGTAAGACCGGAAAATCTCGGTACGAGAGAAACTTTTGCGGATATCGGTGCAACAGTGCTCGATTACCTTGGAGTAACCGGAAATATTGCCGGAAAATCTATGCTGTAGTAGATAGAAAAGCAGAAAAAGAAATACAACTGGAAGGAAAGTAGCAATGAACAACAAGTATGAAGCGGAAATCAACAAAAGAAGAACTTTTGCCATTATCTCGCATCCTGATGCAGGTAAAACGACACTGACAGAAAAGTTCCTGTTATACGGCGGAGCCATCAATCTGGCAGGTAGTGTAAAGGGAAAGGCAACAGCCAGACATGCGGTATCTGACTGGATGGAGATTGAAAAGGAAAGAGGTATTTCCGTGACATCTTCTGTGCTGCAGTTTGAATATGACGGTTTTTGCATCAACATTCTGGATACCCCGGGGCATCAGGATTTCTCCGAGGATACTTACAGAACCCTGATGGCAGCAGACTCTGCGGTCATGGTAATTGATGCCAGCAAGGGTGTTGAGGCACAGACAAGAAAGCTGTTCAAGGTCTGCGTCATGAGAAAGATCCCGATCTTTACCTTTATCAATAAGATGGATCGCGATGCAAATGATACGTTTGAACTTCTGGACGAAATAGAAAAAGAGCTTGGGATCGCGACCTGCCCGATCAACTGGCCGATCGGCTCCGGTAAGAATTTCAAAGGTGTTTATGAAAGAAAATCCAAATCTGTCTTTACCTATTCCGATACGGAAAAGGGAACAAAGGAAGGCGAAACAGAGATCATTCCGATCGCAGAACGGGACAAGCTGACCGCAGAGATCGGGGAAGATGCCCTTTCTCTTCTGGAGGAAGAAATCGAACTGCTTGACGGCGCCAGTGCAGAATTTGATCTTTCTGAGGTGCAGAGCGGTAACCTGACGCCTGTATTCTTTGGATCAGCACTCACAAACTTTGGCGTGGAAGTATTTTTAAAGCACTTTTTGGAAATGACTACAACACCGCTTCCGCGTATTTCCGATAAAGGACCGATCGATCCGGTGGAAAATGAATTTTCTGCTTTTGTGTTCAAAATTCAGGCGAATATGAATAAGGCACACAGAGACCGCGTGGCATTTATGCGTATCTGCTCCGGCCGCTTTGATGCAGGCATGGAAGTGAAGCATGTGCAGGGCGGAAAGGTCATGCGTCTTTCCCAGCCGCAGCAGATCATGGCAGATTCCAGAAAAATTCTGGACGAAGCCTATGCGGGTGATATTATAGGCGTCTTTGATCCGGGTATTTTCTCGATCGGCGATACGCTCTGTATGCCAAAGGATAATTTTCAATATGCAGGTATCCCGACCTTTGCACCGGAGCATTTTGCACGTGTCAGACAGCTGGATACCATGAAGAGAAAGCAGTTTGTTAAGGGCGTGACGCAGATCGCGCAGGAAGGTGCGATCCAGATCTTCAAAGAGTTTAACACTGGTCTGGAAGAGATCATTGTCGGTGTCGTTGGTGTACTGCAGTTCGACGTTCTGAAATACAGACTGGAAAATGAATATAATGTAGAGATCAGACTGGAGCCGCTTCCGTATGAGCATATCAGATGGGTGGAAAATACAGACCTTGATTTGAATAAGCTGGTCGGTACTTCAGATATGAAGAAAGTTACGGATATGAGAGACAATCCATTGCTTCTCTTTGTGAATCCGTGGAGCATCCAGATGGTGCTTGACAGAAATGAAGGGCTCGTGCTTTCTGAATTCGGTAAAAATTAAAAGGGGAACATAGTGCGGAAAAAAAGGATCCTTTTCCTGCTTCTGCTTCTTTTGGGCGTCAGTATCTTATGGGCTGGCAGGCTGCAGAAGGAGCGGACAGGAACAGCAGAAAATCTGACAGAAGAGGAAAATCTGTCTTCGGATGTACAGGAAATGCCGCAGGAAACAGCGGATATCACGCCGGTGCAGCGCATGACACAGATGCAGGGAGCCAAAGAGCCTGCGCGGGAAGTGCAGGATACACAGGAGGGGCTTTTTTATTATGAAGCACTTTCCGATGCGGAAAAAGAAGCATATTGTCAGATTTATACAGCGCTGATCAGCAGGCAGAAGGAAACGCTGTCTATTTTGGACAGCGGGCGGGCAGAGGTACTGTATCAGTATGTGCTCAACGACCATCCGGAAATCTTTTACAGCAGTTCCTTTTCAATGGAAGGCAGGGAGCGGAACGGTGTGCTTTCCAGTCTGTCCGTGCAACCTGTCTATACGATGACAGGGCGACAGCAGCAGGAAAAGCAACAGCAGATCGATCAGACCACGACAGCAGTTCTGACATCGATGCCTGCAGGGCTGGATGCTTACGGACAGGTCAAATATGTGTATGATTATGTGATCGATCATACAGACTATGTACTGGACAGTCCGGATAATCAAAATATCTGTTCTGTATTTTTGAACGGAGAAAGTGTCTGTCAGGGATATGCCAAGGCAACACAGTATCTGCTAAAGAAACTCGGTTTTGAAGTGACACTGGTCTTTGGCACGGATCAGACAGGTGCAGATCATGTCTGGAATCTGGTCAAAGTTGACGGTGATTATTACTATATGGATACGACCTGGGGAGAAATGCAGTTTTCAGATCAGGGAGAAAGCAGGGGAATCAATTATAACTTCCTGCTGATCACAACGGAAGAGCTTTTGCAGACCCACCGGATCGTATCGGAAATCCCGGTTCCTGTCTGCACGGCGGAGCGGGATAATTATTATGTCAGGGAAAAGCTGCTGTTTCAGGAAAAGGATTACGACAGGTTGAAACTGCTGATCGAGCAGGCAAAGGCAAAAGGAGAAACGATTGTAAGATTTCGATGTGGCAGTGAGCAGCTATACCGGGAAATGCTTGATGAACTGTTTGAGCAGCAGAAGATCTTTACGCTGGTAAACGGGGATGCAATAACCTACAGTAGTGATGATAAGATGCATACAATTTTTGTTTTTATGCAATAATCGTCCTAAAACCTTTCCAAAGACAGGAAAATTTGATATAATTACCTGCAAAGCAGGTTATAACGCGTGGCAGGCACGCGAGCCTATAGAAGAAAGGAGACCACAAAATGGAAAAAGAAACAGAACGTGGCACTTATGTATTAAAGGAAGATGAAAAGCTGGGAGCTGTCCAGATCGCAGATGATGTTGTTGCTATGATCGCAAGCCTTGCAGCCGCTGAGGTAGAAGGTGTATCTGCTTTGGTTGGAAATATTACAAACGAGCTGATGAGCCGTGTCGGTATGAAGAAGCTGACAAAGGGCGTTAAGGTTGAGGTTGTGGACGGTGTGGTATCCGTAGATATCGCGATCGTGATAGAATATGGACATAATATCCCACAGACAAGCCGCAATGTACAGAACAAGGTAAAAGCAGCCATTGAAAATATGACAGGGTTGGAAGTTGCCGATATCAATATCCGCATTGCAGGCGTGAATATGCAGGAAGAAAATAAATAATAGGGACAGACTGATGAGCAGAAGCAAATTAAGAGAAAAAGTATTTCAGTTGTTATTCCGTATTGCATTCGGAAGCGAAGAAGAATATGAAGAGCAGGCAGCTTTGTTCTTTGCGGACGAAGAGCAGGAGACACTGACAGAGAAGGAACAGAAACAGATCCAGGATAAATATGATCAGATCCTGGCGCATTTAGATAAGATCGATGCCCAGATCAATGAAAAATCAGTTGGCTGGAATGTCAGCCGCCTTGGAAAGGTAGAGCTTGCCATTATGCGTCTTGCCGTGTATGAGATCTTATTTGATGATACGATTCCGGGCTCCGTTTCCATCAATGAAGCGGTAGAACTGGCAAAGAAATACGGCGCACAGGAATCCCCGGCGTTCATCAATGGGGTACTTGCCAAGTTTGTTCCCAAAACAGAAAATTCATAAGAATTTTCTATTTTGGGAATACGCCGTTGGATGCGCACTCGCGCAAAGAGGAAAACTGCTTCGCAGTTGCGCTCGGCGCAAGAGTTTTGCGATGCAAAACTCTAAAAACAAACAGAAAATTCATAAGCGAGAAATAGTAGATGAAGCAAAATGTATATACTGTCAGCCAGGTTAACAGTTATATCAAAAACATGTTTGCACAGGATTTTTTATGCAGTTCCATTATGATTAAGGGTGAACTGAGCAATGTGAAGTACCATGGCTCTGGTCATATCTATTTTACCCTGAAAGATACTGGAGCTGCTATTTCATGTGTAATGTTTGCAGGAAACAGAGGCGGACTCAGCTTTCGGATGGAAGCAGGGCAGCAGGTTGTTGTAGGCGGAAGCCTTGATGTATATGAGCGTGACGGAAAGTACCAGCTCTATGCCAGACAGATCGAGCGTCTGGGAGACGGTTATCTGTATGAGCAGTATGAAAAGCTCAAAAAAGAGCTGGCGGAAATGGGCATGTTTGATGCAGCTTATAAAACAAAGATCCCCTTTTACGTCAGAAAGCTGGGCGTTGTGACAGCGCAGACAGGAGCTGCAGTCCGGGATATCATCAATGTGGCAAAGCGGCGGAATCCTTTTATTGAGATCGTTTTATATCCTGCCATTGTGCAGGGAGATCAGGCGGTCTGTAGCATTATAAACGGAATCCATGCACTGGAAAGAGAAGGCGTTGACGTCATGATCGTCGGACGAGGCGGTGGCAGCATAGAAGATCTCTGGGCATTTAACCACAGAGAAGTGGCGCAGGCAGTATTTGACTGCTCAGTTCCGATCATTTCGGCGGTCGGACATGAAACGGATACGACTATTATTGATTATGTGGCGGATCTCAGAGCACCGACGCCGTCTGCCGCAGCAGAGTTGGCAGTCTGTGATATGGCAGCAGTCGTGCAGCAGCTTTACGATCTGTCGCATAAGGTGGTGACAGCCATGCTGCAAAAGTGTAAGCAGCAGAGACTGTTGACGGAAAATATGGAACTCAGGCTCCGCAGTGTATCGCCGCAGATGGTACTCAGGCAGCATCGCATGCGCATTCTTTCCTTGGAGGAACAGCTTTCCTATCACATGGAACGAAAGCTTGCAGCACAGCAGCACAGGCTGGAGATCAGCGCATCGCGTCTGGAAGCATTATCACCGCTTGCAAAGCTGAAACAGGGATATGCATATGTGACAAAGGAAGAGCAGACTCTGACAAGCACTGCACAGATCACAAGGGATGATCAGATCCGTATTTATCTGCAGGATGGCTATGCAGATGCCCGGATTGAGGAAACGTATCAACAATCTGTATGATAAGACAGGCAGGAGAGCATATGGCAGAAGAAAAAAAGAAACTGTCTCTGGAGGAGGCATTTGAAAAACTGGAAACAGTCATCGAAACACTGGAACGACCGGAGACCTCTTTGGAGGAATCCTTTCAGGCATATAAGGAGGGAGTTTCCCTGGTGCAGCTTTGCAACGAACAGATTGACCGTGTAGAAAAAGAGGTCAGGGTGCTTTCGCAGGAAGGAGAAGCCGATGAGCAGCTTTAAGGAGACACTGGAGCAGAAAACAAAAGAAGCAGAAGAGATCATCAAAGCATATCTGCCAAAAGAAGAAGGCAGTCAGAAGACCGTCATGGAAGCGATCAACTACAGCGTGAAGGTAGGAGGCAAAAGGCTCAGACCGATCCTGATGCGGGAAGCCTTTACAGAGCTGGGCGGGCAGGGAGAGCTGATCCGGCCTTTTATGGCAGCCCTTGAAATGATCCATACGTATTCCCTGATCCATGATGATCTGGAAGCGATGGACAACGATGAATACAGACGCGGTCAGAAAACCACCCATGTGGTTTACGGCGAAGCAATGGCAATCCTGGCAGGTGACGGACTTTTAAATCTGGCATTTGAGACAGCAGCAAATGCATTTTTACTTGTACCGGGTGATACAAAGGCGGAAAAGGCAATGCTGATCCTCGGAAAGAAAGCCGGCATTTATGGCATGGTCGGCGGACAGGTAGCGGATATTGAAGCGGAAGAAGCAAAGAATCCACTTACTATGGAGCAGCTTTTGTTTATCCATGAAAACAAGACAGCAGCACTGATCCAGTCTGCACTCATGATCGGCGCAGCACTTGCGGGCGCAGGGCAGAAGCAGATCGATGAAATGGAACGGATCGGTTATCTGGTAGGTGTCGCCTATCAGATCGAGGACGATATTCTGGATGTGACGAGCACATTGGAAGAACTCGGAAAGCCAATTGGCAGTGATGAGAAAAATCATAAGACAACTTACGTGACACTGGTTGGTATTGAAAAAGCAAAAGAAGAAGCGGAAAGACTTTCAGAGGAAGCACTTGACAGACTGCATACTCTGCTGGGGGAGGATACGTTCCTGGAGGAACTGATCAGAAGTCTGGTAAACCGCAGAAAGTAGGCAGGGGTTATGTTGCTTGACAGTATACAAAAAGCGAATGATATCAAAAAAATAAAGGAAAAAGATCTGGACAGTCTGGCAGCGGAGATCAGACAGTTTCTGATCGAGAAGATCAGTGTATCGGGTGGTCATCTGGGGTCTAACCTCGGTGCAGTGGAGCTGACCATGGCACTTCATCTTTCTCTGGATCTGCCGACCGACAAGATCGTATGGGATGTCGGGCATCAGTCATACACACATAAGATACTGACAGGAAGAAGAGAAGGCTTTGAGACACTTCGTAAATTCGGTGGTATGAGCGGTTTTCCGAAGCGGAAGGAAAGCGACTGTGACAGCTTTGATACAGGACACAGCTCCACTTCTATTTCCGCAGGACTCGGTCTGGCGCAGGCAAGAGATCTTTTGGGAGAGAGGCATACCGTTGTGTCTGTGATCGGCGATGGTTCCCTGACCGGTGGAATGGCATATGAAGCACTGAACAATGCAGCGCATCTGGATACCAATTTTATTGTGATCTTAAATGACAATAATATGTCCATTTCCGAAAATGTAGGCGGTGTATCCACTTACTTGAATTCCATCCGTACGGATGCCAAATATCTGGATCTGAAGGACAGCATTTATTACAGACTTCTCGAAATGCCCAAATATGGACAGGCGATCGTAAAGAAGATCCAGAATGCCAAAAACGGTATCAAACAGCTTATGATCCCGGGCATGTTTTTTGAGGATATGGGGATCAAATATTTAGGACCTGTGGACGGACATGATATCAAAGCACTCAGACGTGTTATTACGGAAGCCAAACGTGTCAAAGGAGCCGTGATCATTCATGTCATTACCCAAAAAGGGAGAGGCTACACGCCTGCGGAGAGACATCCGGCCAGATTTCATGGCGCAGAGCCGTTTGATATAGAGACAGGTATTCCGAAAAATCCGCATACAAAAGCAAATTATACGGATGTGTTTGCAACTGTGATGAATAAAATGGCGGAAAAGAATGATAAACTTGTGGCGATCACAGCCGCAATGCCTGACGGAACAGGGCTCAAGCGTTTCCGAAACCGTTATCCGGAACGATTTTTTGATGTAGGAATTGCGGAGGAGCATGCGGTCACATTTGCTGCAGGACTGGCAGCAGGCGGCTTGAGACCTGTTGTGGCGATTTATTCTTCGTTTCTGCAGAGGGCTTATGACCAGATTTTGCATGATGTCTGTATTCAGAATCTGCCTGTTACTTTTGCAATAGACAGGGCGGGACTTGTCGGAAGTGATGGAGAAACCCATCAGGGTATTTTTGATTTTTCATTTCTTTCGAGTATACCGAATATGCATATCATGGCACCGAAGAACAAATGGGAGCTGGCTGATATGATGAAATATGCAGTTTCCTTTGAGGGACCGATCGCAATCCGGTATCCACGGGGAGAGGCATATGACGGTCTGGAGGAATACAGACAGCCGATCGCCTATGGAAAAGCGGAATGGATCTATCAGGAGAAAGAAATTGCTCTGGTGGCAGTGGGCAGTATGGTAAAGACGGCGGAACAGGTCAGACTCCGATTGAAGGAGGAAGGCTATGCAGACTGCAGCCTTTTAAATGCACGTTTTGTAAAACCGATCGATGAAGAGACAATCCTGGATGCAGCGGGAACACATTCCCTGCTTGTTACAATGGAAGAAAATGTTTTAAACGGCGGCTTTTCTGAAAAAGTGATCGATCTGATGGAAGCAAACGGCAATCCGGCAGAAGTGCTTCCGATCACCTTGCCGGATGAATATGTAGAGCATGGAAATGTGGAGCTTCTGAAAAAAGAGGTTGGCATTGATACAGAGTCGATCGTCAGAAAAATTCTGGCAACGCTGAAAAACAGATAAAGAAAGGCTCAGAGCATGAAAGAGAGACTGGATGTATTACTGGTAAAACAGGGATTTGCGCCTTCCAGAGAAAAAGCGAAGGCAATCCTGATGTCCGGTATTGTATATGTGGACGGACAGAAGGAGGATAAGGCCGGAACCATGTTTGATCCGGAGAAGATAAAAATTGAAGTACGGGGAAATACCCTTCCCTACGTCAGCAGAGGCGGACTGAAGCTGGAAAAAGCATTGCAGGTATTTCCGATCGATCTACAGGGAAAGACCTGTCTGGATATCGGTGCTTCCACCGGCGGTTTTACGGATTGTATGCTCCAGAATGGAGCCGAAAAGGTATTTGCGGTGGATGTCGGACATGGACAGCTTGACTGGAAGCTCAGAAATGATCCCCGGGTGGTCTGCATGGAAAAGACAAATTTCCGGTATATGAAGGCGGATGCGCTTGGACAGCAGGTAGATTTTGCTTCCTGTGATGTTTCGTTTATTTCTCTGACGAAGATCTTAGGACCGGCTTTTGCACTCTTAAAGCCGCTCGGACAGATGGTATGTCTGATCAAGCCGCAGTTCGAGGCCGGCAGAGAAAAGGTTGGGAAAAAGGGTGTTGTGACAGATAAGGCTGTGCATATGGAAGTGGTGGAAAAGATCACACAGTTTGCCATGCAGACGGGTTTTCACCTGCTGGGACTTGATTTTTCGCCGATCAAAGGACCGGAAGGTAATATAGAATACCTTTTGTATATGGAAAAAGAAAATGATCTGGCAGAGGGCGTGAATCAGTTGTCTGTTCAGATTGCAGATGTTGTAGAGAAGGCACACGGGAAATTAGATGAATAATTTTTATATTGTGACGAATGTGACGAAAGACAAGTCGCTGGAAACAACAGATTATATAGAAAAGTATCTGACGGAGCATGGCAGGCATGTGACTGTCATGGTCAGAGGTGGGATTGAAAAAGGGATGCAGGAAGATAAACATCTGCTGCAGATCCCACCGGAGACAGATTGCATTTTAGTGCTTGGCGGAGACGGAACGCTGCTTCGGACAGCAAGAGATACGGTCGGTCTTGGGATTCCGCTTCTGGGGATCAATCTTGGAACACTCGGCTTTCTGGCAGAGGTGGAAAAGAGCGGTATTACAGATGCACTCGATCATCTGATGCAGGACAGTTATGAGATCATGGACCGGATGCTTTTGTCAGGGAGTGTGATCCGGGATGGGAAAGAACTCCTGAAGGCTCATGCACTGAATGATATTGTTGTAAACCGCTGCGGGCATCTGATGGTTCTGAATTATGAGGTGGTTGTCAACGGACAGCTTTTATGCCATTATAAGGCTGACGGTATGATCCTTGCATCACCGACCGGATCGACCGGATATAATATGTCTGCGGGAGGTCCGATCGTGGAGCCGGGCGCAAGACTGATGGTAATGACACCGATCTGCCCGCATACGTTAAATACAAGAAGCATTATCCTGTCTCCGGAGGATCAGGTGGAAATTGTGATCGCGGAAGGCAGAGACGGGCAGGCGCAGCAGGCTGAGGTTAACTTCGACGGTGGACAGGCACAGATGCTGACAACCGGTGACAGGATACGGGTGCACCAGTCGGAGCAGGTTGTGAGACTTTTGCATATTAACAAGGTAAGCTTTTTACAGATGCTTCATAAAAAAATGGGTGAAGGATAATGAAAAGAAACAGACAGGAAGCGATCCTGCGTGTAATCTCACAATATGAAGTGGAGACGCAGCAGGAACTGGCACAAAGGCTGAAGGAAGAAGGCTTTGAAGTCACACAGGCGACGGTATCCCGTGATATCCGGGATATGAAGCTTTCTAAAATGCCGACAGGAGAAGGACATCAGAAATATGTCCGGTTTCATAATGATGAAAAACATCTTTCCGGAAAATATGTCAATGTCTTAAAGGAAGGATTTGTTTCTATTGATATGGCACAGAATATTCTGGTCGTGAAAACAGTGTCCGGAATGGCAATGGCGGTTGCAGCGGCGATCGATGCCATGAAATATCCGGAGATTGTCGGTACGATCGCGGGAGACGATACGATCATGATGGCGGTCAGAACGGTTGAAGATACAAAAAGCCTGATGAATCAGATTCTGCAGTTGGTTCATTAACTAAGGCTGTAACCTGCCATGCAGGTTAGCTGGTCATACATTTGCTTCGCAAATATGTGACAAGATCTGGAGTATAAGGAAAATCATGTTAGAAAGTTTAAAGGTAAAAAATGTTGCACTCATTGATGAGTCCGAAGTGACATTTGGAGAGGGACTCAATATTCTGACCGGTGAAACGGGAGCGGGTAAGTCGATCCTGATCGATTCGATCAATCTGGCACTCGGCGCGAAGGCAGACAGCAGTCTGATCCGTCAAGGGGCGGAATATGCGTATGTGGAGTTGTGTTTTCAAGTAAATAATGCCTCCGTGATACAGAAGCTGAAAGAGTTGGAAGTCTTTCCGGATGAAGAGGGTAGAGTTCTGTTGCAGAGAAGAATCATGACCGGAAAGAGTAGCTGCAGACTGAACGGAGAAAGTGCTACGGGCAAACTCCTGCAGCAGGTAGCAGCTGTTTTGATCGATGTACACGGACAGCATGAGCACCAGTCGCTTCTCAATGAAAAAAAGCATCTGGAAGTACTGGATGCATTCTGCGGTGACAAATTACAGGCTGTCAAACAGGAACTTGGTGCAGCTTATGCAGCCTACAGAGAAAAAGAAAAACTGGTAAAAGAAGCACTGGATGAAGATGGCAGCAAAGACCGGGAGATCGCACTTGCCAGATTTGAGCTTGAGGAAATAGAAGCAGCGGCTCTGATCGAGGGAGAAGATGAGAAGCTGGAAGCTGATTTCAGACGGATGGAAAACAGCAGGCAGATCGGGGAAAGTCTTTCACAGGCAGATGCCTGCTTAAACAGCTATGAACAGGAAAACGCAAGAGATCTGATCGGCGCAGCGGCAAAATGCGTAAGCGATGCGGCAAAATATGATGCATCCCTTGCACCGTGTGTGGAAAGCTTTGCGCAGGTGCAGGAGCTTTTGCAGGATATCGGCAGAAGTTTGGGACATTATATAGAAAGCATGGAATTCGATGCACAGACTTATACAGATACAAAAGAACGCCTGGATACGATCAATAAATGCAAAACAAAATATGGCAATACTATTTCCGAGATTTTGGCATATGCACAAAACCAACAGGAATTTCTGCATAAATACGATGATTTCGAGCAATATAAAATAAAGCTGCAGGAAGAACTTGCACAGCAAAAAGAAACACTCCTTGCATTATGCCAAAAAGCATCTAAGATCAGATGCAAAGAGGCTGCAAAGCTGGAAAAAGAAATGAAGCAGGCACTTCTTTCCCTGAATTTCCCATATGTGGATTTTGCGATCGAAGTGGAAAACAGTGAGACACATTTATCCGCAAACGGAATGGATCATGTCCGGTTTTTGATCTCATTAAATGCCGGACAGGAAAAGAAACCACTTTCGCAGGTGGCAAGCGGCGGCGAGCTTTCCCGTATCATGCTGGCACTCAAATCCGTGCTTGCAGAGCAGGATGAAACAGAGACACTCATATTTGATGAGATCGATGCAGGCATCAGTGGTAGGACAGCATGGAAAATTTCGGAAAAACTGGCAATCCTTGGCAGAGCACATCAGGTGATCTGCATTACCCATCTGCCGCAGATCGCAGCGATGGCGGATCAGCATTTTGTGATTGAAAAGCAGCAGGATAAAAATGGCACGCAGACAAAGCTGACGGCACTTTCCAAAGATGGTATGCTTTCCGAGATCGCCCGGCTGCTTGGCAGTGATAAGATCACGGATGCAGTGATGCAGAACGCCGGCGAACTGAAAGCCATGGCAGACGAAGCAAAGAAAACAGCAAAATAATACCAAACTAACCTGAAAAATAACGCACATACTAAAAGAGAAATCTTAAGTATGTGCGTTATGTCATGTAGCGATAGATACATGATGTATCCCCGAGCATCGCGAAGCGATTATGCATGCGAGGGGTTCACGTTATGTCATGTAGCGAGGTAACGAAATCAAGCGGCAGCGAAGCTGACATTTGATTTCGCCCGAGCGTACAACGAGAAAATCAAAAGCGCGAAGCGCGGCTGACAGCAGAGCTGGCAGGATTTTCGAGTCTGTAGCAGATACATGACGAGAAAGGAAACAATCATGGACAGAGCTGGAAAAATTTACAGATATATGCTGTTTTCTATCTTATTCCTCAGTTTGCTGCTGATCGGCTTTCTGGGGTATCGGATCAAAAAAATGATCCCTGATCAGATCCTGCTACGCAAAGGTCAGACCGAGGAACTGAACATTGGAATCCCGGTTTCCGCTGCTGTACAGACAACCGGTACAGATCGCAGCAAAGAAAATGCAAGGATCACAACACCTGTAGTATCTGCCTTTCATATGACTTCCGATACAGGAACAAGCTATGAAATGCAGCTCCGTTTTCTGGGGATCATTCCTCTGAAAACCGTACAGATGCAGACTGTTGCAGAGCAGGAAGTGTTTGTTTCCGGAAAACCGATCGGTATTTATTTAAAAACACCGGGCGTGCTTGTGATCGATACAGGGATGTTTACAGGAAGCAGCGGAGAATCTGTCTGTCCGGCAGAAGGCATCCTGCAGTCGGGGGATTATGTAATGCAGATCAACCATACAGATCTGGAAGGTAAAAAGGATTTCGTAAACAGGATCAAAAACAGCAATGGGGAGCAGATGATCCTTACCATCCAAAGAAATGGGGAAATGTCAGAGGTACGTCTTACGCCGCTGCAGTGCGAAGAAGGAGTCTATAAGATCGGTGTCTGGGTCAGAGACAGTGCACAGGGAATCGGAACAATGACTTATGAGACGGCAGACGGACATTTCGGTGCACTGGGACATGGTATTGCAGATGCTGATATCGGAGAGCTTTTAGCACTTTCCAAAGGCAGTGTTTATGATACCTGTATTCTGGCAGTCCATACATCGGATGGTACAAAGCCGGGAGAATTGACAGGTATTCTCAGCTTTGATGAAGAGGATTACCTTGGCAGGATCGAAGAAAATACAGAAGCCGGGATATATGGAAGCTTTTGTAAACCGTCCAAAGCTGACAGCGGGGATGAAGTGATCATAGAGACAAGTTTGGATACATCCGGAAAAAGTGATGTGACAGAGTCTATGAAATATCCTATCGCCCTCAAGCAGGAAGTACAGGAAGGAGCGGCACAGATTTATACGTCCTTTGACGGAACAGGAGCATTTTATGATATCGAGATCACGCAGCTTCGATATGAAGATGACGGTAACCAGAATATTACCCTGACGGTGACTGATCCGGTGCTGCTTGCCAAGACCGGCGGGATCGTGCAGGGGATGAGCGGAAGCCCGATTCTGCAGAACGGAAAGATTGTAGGAGCGGTCACCCATGTACTTGTCAGACAGCCGGAAAAAGGATACGGGATCTTTATAGAAAACATGATGGAACGTAATTAAGAAAATCTTCAGAAATCGCTTTTCGTAATTGAAGATTGTCATATTTACGAAACAAACAAAAATGCAATGCATCATTTTGGTAAATTGTTACAAAACAGAAAAGGCGAGACGACAGAAAGTATTGAATAAGTGCTATAATATGCAAAAATCAGTGACAAAATAGGTGCTTTCGCATATGTGACAGCACATGTGACGAGTTCCGACTATGCTTGACAGAAAATGCTTTATTGCGTATAATCTGTCATTGGTACAATATATAAGAACCTTTCAATTAAATGGAGATACACCAATGATAGATGTTCATTGTCATATTTTACCGGGGATTGATGATGGCAGCAGGAATCGACGGGGAGACTAATTCTGTCGTGGAGGGAGAATAGATTATGAAGAAAATGA
>ERZ780128.112-NODE-112-length-39277-cov-4.813243_pt1 | contig 39277 bp, 27 predicted proteins | sample MGYA00511170_ERZ780128 | MGnify/ENA primary metagenome ERZ780128 (study PRJEB29588, sample SAMEA1970465) | human gut metagenome | biome: human gut; feature: human-associated habitat; material: faeces | place: Denmark | collected 2008/2010 ...
CTTTTCTTGTGCGGCAGTGCTAGACAGAATGCTGGAAGATGACAGCCAGAAGTCTATGACCTTAATAAGTCGCTTAGTAATCCTTAAAAAAGGACTTGGTAATCTTTGCGAGGCTTTTCGGTCTATATTCCTTTTTTTATCAGTCCTGTACGTCCAGTACACTCCTTCTTCGAAAAGAAATCTATTCTGGAAAATTCTTCACAAATCTTTACCAACTTTTTTTAATGCTTACTTAACTCCAGTGGCGTTCGGAAAATGGGAAGAAGACGGGTTCCGGGTTTTCCCCCTGACCCGATTGTTTCATGTTTTTTGGTTTTAAGTTGGCGAATTTAGGTAACAAGGCGTAACTTTGCAAGGTTAAGTAAGCGTTTTTATATGGAAGTACGTGCTAAAAAGGCTTTGGGACAGCATTTTCTGACGGACCAGAGCATTGCGAAAGCCATCGTGGCGGCATTGCAGCTGCGCACGGAGGATGCCGGAGGATGCATGGATGTATTGGAGATAGGTCCCGGTATGGGGGTGCTGTCGCAGTACCTCCTTGAGCGTCAGGATGTAAATCTCAAGATGATAGAAATCGACACGGAATCCGTGGAATACCTGGAAAAGCATTTCGCGGAGGCTGCCGGCAGGGTAATCTACGGGGATTTTCTCAAGCTTGACATTGACAATGTCTTTACCGGCAAATTCCATGTCATCGGCAACTTCCCCTACAACATTTCGTCACAGATTTTCTTCAGGATTCTCGATTACCGCAACCGTATCCCCCAGACAGTCTGCATGATACAGAAGGAAGTCGCTGAGAGGATTGCAGAAAAGCCGGGTTCCAAGACTTACGGCATCCTGTCCGTCCTGCTTCAGGCCTGGTATGACATCGAGTACCTGTTCACTGTGGGTTCTGGCGCATTCGCTCCGCCTCCGAAAGTGCAGTCGGCAGTGATAAGGCTGACCAGAAATTCCAGAAAATCACTGGATTGCGACGAAAATGCATTCAAGAACATTGTCAAGACTTCTTTCGGTCAGAGGAGAAAGACATTGAGGAACTCCCTGAAGAAGGTCATTTCCGACAAGGCGGCACGTGAGGGATGGGACGCGGAGACATTGGCCTCGTTCACGGCTAATCCGGTGTTCGAGATGCGTCCGGAGAAGCTTAGCGTCGAGGAATTCGTAGCATTGACAAAACTCCTTGCATAGCATCGTGTTCATGTTTCGGTTCGAAAGTGCGATTTTTTCACATTGAAAGTAGTGAATCTTAAGTATAATTCGTAAATTTGGCGTTTGCCGCGGGTTAAACTGCGGCAAATGGCCTTTTATATTCGACAAACTATTAATATCAAACCAATGGATATCAGCAATTCACACAAGGCGCATCCGTGGCACGGGATTGACCTGGGAGAAAATGTGCCTGATGAAGTACGTGCATTCATTGAGATTGTACCTACCGACACAGTAAAATACGAAGTTGACAAGGCTTCCGGCTATCTTTCGCTGGACAGGCCGCAGAAGTTCTCAAATATCGTTCCATCTCTTTATGGCTTCCTTCCGAGGACATATTGCTCGAAGCACATGGCTGAACTCACTAACCAAGCTCTTGCAAGATATGATGTGGAAGGAGACGGGGATCCGCTGGATATTTGTGTGCTTACCGAGAAGGACGTCACTCATGGTGACATCATAGTGAGGGCAAGGCCTATCGGAGGACTCAGGCTGCTGGATCATGACCAGGCTGACGACAAGATTATCGCCGTTCTGAAGAACGATGCCGTCTATGGCCATCTTACTGATATTGACGAACTTCCGAAGGACATCATTCGCAGGCTCATCCACTATTTCACTACGTATAAGGATATCCCCGGTGAGAACAGCCAGCGCATGAAGTTCATAAGCATCTATGGGGCGGATGTTGCCAAAGATGTGATTCTCAGGTCAATGCAGGATTATCAGGAACTGATTTCCAGCAAGCAATTGACTGCGTCCAAGGGTTAACTCTTGCGGATTAGTCTGATTTTTCAAGACAAAATATGAAAAAATATCTGCTGATTATCGCAGCGCTGCTTGGCAGTATGATCATGACGGCGCAGAACATGGAAAGTGTGAAAATTACTCATGGGCCATGGCTCTGTGACATGACAGAGAATGCCGTGACCGTGGTATGGAAGACTGATGTTCCTGCTACAGGCTGGGTCGAATTCACCGAGAATCATGGTCAGCATTTCTATTCTGAAGAGCATGAACGTGTCTATGATGCACGTTTCGGACGTCGTTTGACACATGAGACTATCCATTCTGTCCGCCTTACCGGTCTCAAGCCTGGTACAAACTATATGTACAGGATATTTTCACAGGCATTGACCGGATGGGGAACATCTGATGATGCCAGACTTGGGGAGATTGCTTCATCTGTAGTCTATAAGAAAGAGCCATATGGTTTCAGAACATTCAGTAATGATACTGATGAACTTAAATTCTTTATTCTCAACGATGTACACGGCAGGTCAGATGATATCAGGAGGCTATGTGCCGATGTGGACTTCTCCCAGTATGACTTTGTTCTGCTTAATGGAGATATGTTGACAACTACAGAGAATGAGGAGCAGATTTTCAACGGATGGCTGGATGCCTGCGTGGATATGTTCGCAAAGAATGTCCCGATAGAATATGTGCGCGGAAACCATGAAAACAGAGGGCAGTACGCGGATAATATGTATAAGTATTTTCCATCGCATAACGGTCAGTTTTACTACACTTTCGATGCTGCAGGCATCAGTTTCCTGGCTCTTGACTGCGGAGAGGACAAGCCGGACTCGGACATCGAGTATCATGGTATTCTGGAGAGTGACAAGTATCGGGAGCAGGAGGCTGCATGGCTGGAGAATGAAATCGGCAACTTGCGCTATGATAAGCGGATTGCAATTCTTCATATTCCGGCGGGCAACTCCACCTGGCATGGTGATATCCATCTGCACAATCTGATTACACCGCTTCTAAATGAGGCCGGAGTTTCACTTATGTTTTCAGGCCATACCCATCAGTATGCTGTGCGGAAGGCTGGTGAACTTGCTGATTTCCCTGTGCTTATAAATGGCAATCGAGCATACGCCAGTGTAACTGTGAAAGGGAAGAAGATACACGTGGAGGTTATAGGCGAGACGAAGGAAGAAAATCATAGTCTGGATTTCCATTTCAGATAGTCCGGTCTACTATTTCAGCTTTATCCCGAAGGAAACCTGTCCTATCCACTTGGCATTGTTTATGAGAAGACGGGATCGGTCGCCGATAGTGGAAGTCGTGACTTTTCCTGAAATTCCTAAATAATACTTGGGAAAGTGTCTGACCAATGACAGCCGGCCTGTTACCATCATATCTGGAAATCTATATGGGGCTTTTTCACTTTCAGTGCTGACCTTCAGGCGGTTATGGCTATATACAACCACCTGAGGAATGGCGGAAAGATGGAGAAGCCAGTCGTTTCTTATGACGAAATTATAGCCGTAGCCTATACCGATGCTGCCATAGGAAGTGTTCAATGTCATTGATGGTCTGCCGGTTCCTTCATCGGCGCTGGCGCTCAGCTTGCCAAGGGAATATGAAAGCCCCGCAAGAAGGCTTCCGCTACTGCGCCGTTGTGTCCACGAGTATGAAAAAGCAGCTGGATATGAGAATCGTCTGGCGTTGAATGCATAGTATGTATTCACGAGTAGCATGTCCATATTAACCAGTCCTTCCGGGATGTATGACTTGTCTCCGTTAACTTCTATGTTTCCCTTATATACGCCGGAGGCCTGATATACAGCATCTATACCTATGCGGTTTCCGTAGAGTGCCATGTTCAACTCTGTGGATGATTTCCTGGTGAAGACATTGGTAGGATCTATTTTTATTCCGATTCCCAGTCCACGGTAAGCAATATTGGCGCTGACGGTGGTCTTTATGCTGGTCGAGAGCCTTGACTGGATGTCTCCACGCTCTTCGCTTCCCCTTGCATTAATGTCCGCTCCTGAACAGTTTACAGCGAACCCCAACTTTAACTTCTGCGAGAGTCTGGCGATGTATGACGTGTCATTCTTTACGATATTGTCTCTGAAGTCGAGGACGGTGTCAAGCACCCTCAGTGGCCAGCATTTCTGAACAACTGCCGTATCTCCGGCGAAGTCCGGAGTCTGTGCCTGCATGACGGCATGGATGCTCAGCAGGATTATTATTGCCAATGTCTGTTTCAATGTCTGTTTACTAAGTATCTGAAAAAGCCGGTATCGGACCATCATCTTCATATCGGATAGTGCAAATTTACTCAAATCTTGTGAAACGTCGGGAATTTCCCGGAAAGTGAACATGATTTTGTGATTTGCCGGACTTCCGCTAAATTAGCGCCCTGATTTTTAGGAATATCTGCATGATTAAGTTGGACATATCGGAAACGGAACTTTGGAACAGGTTCGAGAATGGGGATGTTAAGGCGTTTTCCATAATATATGAGCATCATGTGGATGATATGTTTCGGTATGGAATGAAAATCTGCGGAGACAAGGAGATTGCACTGGATTCAATTCACGATGTGTTTGTCAAGATTTTCAGTACCCATAAGGTCCATTCGCAGATAAGAAATCCTAAAGCCTACCTTCTCAAGGCTCTGCGTGGACAGATTTATGACAACATGAGACATGAGAAGAGGCTTCCGACTATTGGAATTGACGTTCTTCCTTTCAATGTCGAATGGGAACTGTCAGAACGTGTCGAGAATGACAAAGAAACCCGTGAAAAAATTGAGTGTCAATATCGTCAGGCCATATCAGGCATGACTGCAAGACAGAAAGAAGCTGTTTATTTGCGCTACACCATGGAACTCTCCTATGAGGATATTTCGGTTCTTATGGATATGAGCGTACAATCACTACGTAATCTTCTGTCTCGTACCATGCTGAAAATCAGAAAGATAATGCCTATTTTCATTTTTCTTCAATATTTTTCTTCCTGAAGGTGATTATATATAAGGTATTTTTTCAGTCTATATATCGGAACTGGTTTCTTTGAGCGCACTTGTGTGTTCAAAAAGATAAAAAGATAATTAGATTTGATATGAATACAAATTCGGAGGACGAAATATTCTCAATCCTGAAGCCTGTGGAAACTTGTCTGGCTGAAGATGACAAGGCAAGACTGTGGGCTAGAATCAGGAAAGACTCATTAAGGATGCGGGCCTTCAGACGAGCTGCTGTCATTGCCGTTTCGGCAGCTGCGGCCATTGTAGCTGGAGTCGCGATTTATTTCACTGGGACATGGAGAAGTGCAGAGCCGCAGTATATCCAGTATATCTCAGAGGCAATGCCGGAAGCAGGGGGTGACATCAGGATTGAGACTTCTGACAAAGTTATAGAGGTCAGTTCTGATGCGACAGTCTCGTATCATGAGGGATACTTCTCTGTGAGTGACTCTGTCGAGACCAAGATTCATGATATAAAGAAAGGCGGTGATGTCCATCAGATGATAGTTCCGTTCGGAAAGACAGCCTGTCTGAATCTTTCGGATGGGACTAAAATGCAGCTGAACTCCGGTACCAGGGTTATCTACAAGGCGGAAATGAACGGGCGCAGACGTGAGATATATCTTAACGGAGAAGCTTTTCTGGATGTCTTCCATGATGAGACCAGTCCGTTCAGTGTCAAGACTGACCGGCTTGACGTCTCGGTCCTTGGGACAAAATTCAATGTTAAAGCTTATCCTTCTGATAAACAACAGTCAATAGTGCTTGTCTCGGGTAAGGTCTCTGTGACAGGTAATTTACTTGAACATGCTTATCAGATGAAGCCGGAGCAGCGTTTCTGCTATGACGGTTCGAACTGTAATGCCTCGCTGGAAACTGTGGATGTTGAGGACTATACATGTTGGACAGAGGGGATATTAAGGTTCAACAGTGCTAATATCAAGGATGTTCTCATGCAGTTGTCCAGATATTACAATGCGAGATTCTCTTGCGACAGCACAATAAAGGATATATCAATTACTGGCAAGCTGGATTTAAGGAATGGCATTGATGCCGCTCTCGAAAGTATCAGTTTGGTATCCGGGATAAAGTACAGAAACCGGCACTCTCTGTATGAAATCTCGAAGTAGTCGGCATATTTAAGCATTTAAAATTATAAACACATTTGGTTAATGAACACTATTACACAGAGTATTAGAAGACTCGTTCGTGTTCTATGCCCGTTCTTTCTGGTGTTCCTGTCATTTACGGCAGTGGCGCAAACGAAGGGTATTACATTGAATCTGAACGATGTCCCTCTTAAGGAGGCTCTAGGGAAAATCGAGAAGGACTATGGATTTGTCTTTCTCTACAATGAAAAGGAGATCACGCTCGACAAGAATGTGAACTGCACGTTCAGAAATGCAGACATCGGGACAGTCATGTCCAAGATTCTTGGCGCTGATTACTCTTTCAAGGTGAAAAACAGGCAGATAGTTATCCTGCCGAATCATGCCGGGACATCTCAGGGAAAGCAGTCTACAGATGCCAGTGTGCAGAAAAAGCGTCAGATTTCCGGAACAGTCACGGATGCGAATGGGGAACCTCTTGCCGGGGTCGGTGTATTCGAGAAGGGTACAACCAATGGAACGGTGACAGATGAATCCGGGCGGTACAGTATAATGACTGCCGGAGATGGTGTGCTTGTCTTCAATAGCCTTGGCTTTGATTCCCAGGAGAGGAAACTGTCTGGAAGCAGTGTGGTAGATGTGATTCTCAGTGAAACGCCTCTTACCCTGTCGGATGTGGTCGTCGTAGGCTATGGAAAACAGAGGAAAGAGAGTGTCACAGGTGCAATTGCCACGATTTCCAAGGATGACCTCGTGCAGACTCCGCAGGCGAACTTGTCCAACATGCTCGTCGGCAGAATGCCTGGTCTTGTCGCTACCCAGCGAAGCGGTGCTCCGGGTGAGGACTTTTCCAATCTGCTTATCCGTGGTGTGAGTACGTTTACCGAGAATTCGGAGCCGCTCGTCATGGTGGACGGTGTGGAAAGATCCAACTTCAACGGCATTGACCCGAATGAAATCGAGTCATTGAACATCCTGAAAGATGCCTCTGCGACAGCAGTTTACGGTGTAAAGGGTGCGAACGGTGTGATTCTCATCACGACGAGAAAGGGTGATATCGGCGCGCCGCACATCAGCTATTCCGGCAATTTCGCCCTCCAGCAGTCCACGGCCCTGCCGAGCTATCTGAACAGTGCCCAGTATGCTGAACTGTATAACGAGGCGGGCGAGAATGACTCCCGTATCACAGGGACTACTTACATTCCGCGATTCACGGCCGAGGACATTGCGCTCTACAAGAATCACGAGGACCCGCTGCTCCATCCGGACACCGACTGGATTGGCACGTTCCTCCGCAAGTTCTCCACAAGAACACAGCACAATGTCAATGTCTCCGGTGGTATCGATAAGGTAAAATACTTCATATCAGGAAGTTTTTTCGATCAGACAGGTATCTATAAGAATACGCAGATCGACCGTGATCATGATGTGAATCCTAGAGATACACGTTACAATTTCAGGTCGAACTTCGATTTCCAAGTTACCCGTGACTTCACTGCGCAGGTTCAGCTTGCGGCTCAGATTGAGAACATCATTTCCCCGAGCGGCGGCAACAGCAGCATCTGGCAGGCAATTTCGTTTGCGAATCCATTGTCCTCTCCTGGCCTGGTGGATGGCAAAATCGTGCAAATCGAGAACGGCGTCGGAAGCGTTAACCCTTGGCAGGTCCTGCTGAGCAACGGATATAACAAGCGCAACAGCAACAACTTGACCTCTTCCGTAAGATTCGATTATGATTTTTCCAATGCCATTACCAAGGGTCTGTCTGCGCATGTGAGAGCGGCTTATGACAGTTTCTATTACAGCAGCAGGAAATTCTCGAAGAGTTTTCCATATTATCTTGCCAGAAGAGAGGCTGACGGGCAGGAATATCTGATTCCGCAGTCCGAGTCTTCCATCTGGAACACTTCGACGAGCTGGAGCAAGAACCGCAAGGTCTACTTCGAAGGCGGAATCAATTATGACAGGACTTTCGGTGAACATCATGTTACCGCACTCGCCCTTTACAACCAGAGCAAATATTGGTCTCCGACATTGGCCTTCTATGTGCCGAATGCTTATCAGGGACTTGTCGGAAGGCTCACTTACGAGTATGCGCAGCGTTATCTTCTCGAATTCGACATGGGTTACAACGGCACGGAGAACTTCGCCAAGGGACGTCGCTTCGGTTTCTTCCCGGCTGTTTCCGCAGGATGGATTATCACGGAAGAGCCTTGGCTGCCTAAGAATGATATCCTCACCTATATGAAGATAAGGGCCAGCTACGGAGAGGTCGGAAATGACAAGATCGGCGGTTCCCGCTTCCTCTATCTGCCTTCATCTTACGGCGAGGCGTCGGGAAGTGCCTACCAGTATTGGTTCGGCGTTTCATCCAACCCTAACCAGTCCACCGCCGTTGTCGAAGGAAAAATCGGCAACCCTGATCTGACATGGGAAAGGGCGCGCAAGGCCAATGTCGGTCTGGACTTCAATATGTTCAAGGGCCGTCTGTCAGTTCAGTCCGATGCTTTCTACGAGTATCGTGACAATATTCTGGCGAACCGCTCCACCGAGCCTTTCATTATCGGTGCCGAGCTTCCTGCATACAACCTGGGTTCAATGAAGAACTTCGGATGCGAGTTCGACCTTACCTGGCGTGACAAAGTCAAGGATTTCAATTACTGGGTGCGCGGCAACTTCTCATTTGCCCGTAACCGCATAGTATTCAAGGACGAGGTCAACAAGCAATACAAGTATCAGGCTGAGACCGGCCGCCGCTATGGCCAGTTCTTCGGATTGATTTTCGACGGCTACTATAATTCATGGGAGGAAATCAATGCCCTGGACCGTCCTGTCAGCGCATGGGGCGGAAACCAGCTGCAGCCGGGAGATTGCCGTTATGTGGATGTGAACAAGGACGGAAAAATCGACAACTACGATATGGTTCCGCTCGGCTACTCCAATATTCCGGAAATCATCTATGGTGTTTCATGTGGGTTCTCTTGGAAGGGAATTGACTTTTCAGTGCTTTTCCAGGGAGCTACCAATGTCTCCATCAAGTATTTCGGACGTTCCCTCTGGCCGTTCACCAAGAGTGAGGAGAGTGCCAAGTCGCTGATTCTCAAGCGCTGGACTCCGGAAAGATATGCAGCGGGCGAAGATATCGAATTCCCTCGTCTGTCATTGAACGCGGACAGCGAAGCCGACCATAACTACAGGCCTTCTTCCCTGTGGATCAGGGATGCAAGCTACCTGCGTCTGAAGAACATTGAAATCGGATATAATTTCGACCGTAGGGTTGTTGAAAAACTTCATGTAGGCGGGTTGAGGCTGTTCCTGAACGGTTCCAACTTGTTCACGTGGTCCGATGTCATCGACCTGGACCCTGAGGTGCTGTCCACCACGGGCAATACGGAGATCAACTCCTATCCTCTGCAGAAAGTCTACAACATCGGTCTTAACATAACTTTTTAGGCAATGAAGATACGTACATATATAATCTCAGTATTAGCGGCAATATTGTCATTCAGCGGATGTAATTTTTTGGAAGCACCTCCATCCACTGATTTGAATGAGGACAAGGTGTTCTCTGACAGGACATTGTGCGAAAGGTTCATAACTGGAATCTATGCAGAAGGAATGCCTCTGGGCTTCTGCATGAATTCCGAAGACATCGACCGTGGCCTTCTCTCGACATCTACACGTGCAGGTGCCTGTGATGAGGGCGAGTCCGGCGCTTCATGGGATAAGACCAATTCTACCTGGAATACGGACAACCATAACAACAACATTGAATGGGAGGAAGATCCTAGACAATACACCCGTTGGGCGACGATCAGGAAATGCAATACGCTTCTTGAGAGAATCGACGAGGTGCCTTATGACCCGGGTGATCCTGAGTTCAATTCCAGGGCCAAGGGTGAAGGATATTTCATGCGTGCCATCTCTTTCTGGGAAGGAGTATACCGCTATGGCGGACTTCCTATCGTGGACCACAGGATTACGGGAAGCGAGGATGCGAAATATCCGCGCAATACTTTCAGCGAATGTATTGATTTCATCGTGAAGGACTGTGACGAGGCTGCCAAGCTTCTTCCGGACAAATACACGAATCCGGCATTCGTCGGAAGGGCTACCAGAATCGCGGCTCTGGCCCTCAAGTCCAGGGTGCTGCTTTATGCTGCAAGTCCTCTGTTCAATACTGCCACCCCATATCTTTCCCTCGGCGGTGAGAATAACAAGATCATATGTTATGGAAACTACGATGCCGAGAGGTGGAAAAAGGCCGCTGATGCTGCCAAGGAGGCGATTGATGCCGCTGAGGCTGCCGGATATGCGCTATATGACAAGGGAACGCCGGAAACCAATTACGAGTATGTCTGGACTACTCCTGACAACTGCGAGATTATTCTGGCGAACAAGAAATACAGGAATTTCAGCACGGATACCAGGCCGATTACCAGCAATATCCCTCAGTGGGCCGGCAGTTCATGGTCTGACGGCGGATTGTTCGCACCGCTGAACTTCGTCAAGAAATATGAAAAGAAGGACGGCACTGAACAGGAATGGCTCATGTCAGGCGGCGATGACCTTCTGAAAAAGTACAGCGAACTCGATCCTCGTTTCGCACAGACCATTGCCTATCAGGGCGCTGTGTGGAATGATGAAATCGGAAAGCTTGATTTCCTGGAGGGAGGTGCGCATCAGGTCGCTTACGACAAGACCCGTCACCTCGTCCGCAAATGGGTACCCAGGACACTCAAGGCCTCATATCCGCACAACAGCGTGAATATGGACTGGATTGTTTTCCGTATGGCTGAACTTTACCTGAACTATGCTGAGGCTGTCAATGAGTTCCAGGGCCCTACCGCAGAGGCTGTCGCAGCCGTAAGCAAGGTAAGGAACCGCTCCGGCATGCCGGCATTCCCTTCCACTCTCACCAAGGGTCAGTTCAGGGAGAAGCTCAGAAATGAAAGAGCCGTCGAGCTGGCTTATGAGGACCACAGGTTCTGGGATATCCGCAGGTGGATGATCGCCGAGAATGAGGGAGTCATGCAGGGCAAATTCTATGGCCTCCAGATTTCCAGGATAGAGGGTTCATCAGAAGTGCACTACAAGCCGTACGTGTTCGAGAACCGTCTCTGGAGCCGCAGATCTTACCTCCATCCTATCAAGCAGTGGGAAGTAGACAAGGGATATCTGATCCAGAATCCGGGATGGGAATAGAAGACCACATAAGTAGATAATTGATATGCAAAGATATTTGAAGATAGCAGTCTTGGCTGCATTGGCCGTAATGGCGCAGCCGGCTTTCGCGACGGCGGACAGGGATTCCGCTGAAGTAAGGATTGCCTACGGGAGCCAGCATGACAGGATGGTTACCTCTGCCGTGTCGACCGTCAGCGGTGACGAATTGGTCAATGTCAACAGCGCGAGCGTGGGAAATGCGCTCACCGGAAAATTGGCAGGATTGACATTGCTCCAGCAGAGCGGGCAGCCCGGATATGATTTTTCCATCTCGAACCTTTATATGAGAGGACGTACCACGTATGCTTCCGGACAGAACATGCTGGTATTCGTCGATGGTTTCGAGTCCACGATAGACAATCTCACAGCCGCTGAAATCGAATCAGTCAGCTTGCTGAAAGATGCGTCCGCACTTGCGATTTATGGTGCCCGCGGCGCCAACGGCGTGCTTCTCGTGACCACGAAAAGAGGTATGGACAGCAAGCCGGACATCAAGGTGAGGCTCCAGACAGGTCTGCAGACCATGCTGAAGACGGCCGATCCGGTAGATTCATACACTTATGCTTCTCTCTATAACCAGGCGTGCAAGAATGACGGCGTGGCTGAAGTCTATGGAGAAAAGGCATTGACAGCATACAAGAAAGGTACTGACGGGTATTTGTATCCGAATGTGAACTGGAAGAAGGAGATGCTTCGTAAGGTCGCTCCGATTTCTGTGGCAGACCTCTCTTTCCGCGGCGGCAACAAGATCGTGAAATATTACGTCCTGCTGTCAGCTGCGAACAATTCCGGATTCTTCAAGGGTACGGATTTCAAGAAGGATGAAAGCGCCAATGCTTCCTACACGACCATCAATGTCCGTTCGAACATTGACATCAATATCGGAAGGCGTTTCTCCACCGCGTTCAGTTTCGGCGGCCAGATCGAAAGCCGGGCTTTTCCGGGCGGAGGCACCTCGGCTTACAAGCTGTTCAATTCAATGTATGCCACGGCTCCGAATGCATTCCCGGTATACAACCCTGACGGCAGTTTCGGCGGAAATGCTTCTCAGACCAACCCTGTCGGCGAATTGCTCTACAGGGGAGTCTACAAGGAGAACAGCAGGACTTTCCAGCTGGTGTTCACTCCGAAACTTGAACTCGATTTCATAACCGAGGGCCTGAGCGTAAGCGCCTCAGTGGCTTACAGCAACAATATGTGTGAATCTTCCACGAAGACACGCAATTACACGAGATATAGCCTGACCAAGACGGCTGACGGATATGAATATACGCCGTATGGTACGGATGAGCCTCTCGAAGCCGGCGAAGGATTCAATGATGACTGGAGCCGTGTGAACGCCAAGGGTTCGCTGGACTATTCCCGCAGATTCGGCAAGCATTCCGTAGATGCTACTGCTTTAGCTCTCGTGGACAACTACAGGCAGTATTACGTTAGGGCAAATACCAAATACGTTAATTTTGCGGGACGTGTAACCTACTCATATGCAGGTAAATACATTGCAGAGTTCTCTGCTTCCGATACAGGATGCGATGACTATGCAAAAGGCCACAGATTCGGATTCTTCCCTGCCGGTTCGGCCGGATGGGTCATTTCCGAAGAGCCTTGGCTCAAGAATTCCCGCAATGTCAATTACTTGAAACTCAGAGCTTCTGCAGGTCTTGTGGGCAACAACCAGAATGCCGCAGGACGTTATCTTTACGATGAGTCATACGCATGGACAGGTACATACCTGCTCGGCACCAGCAGCTCCGCTTCATCATCATTCGGCGTGACCACGATTCCGAACATTGACCTGAGCTGGGAGAAAGAGACCATTTACAATGTCGGCATCGACGCTGAACTTTTCGGAGCCCTCACGGTCAATGCTGATGTGTTCACACAGATGCGTACCGGCATTGTGGATCAGGCAACCGGAACCATTCCGGGCTTTGTGGGCGCTTCTTTCGGCGGCATGTTGCCTTACGTGAACGTCGGCAAGGTCAGGAACAGCGGTTTCGAGCTGACAGCCGACTGGCATCAGAAGAAGTCTGATGACCTGCAGTGGCATGTCGGCGCAGGCGTATGGTTCGCCAGAAATGAAATCAAGGAAATGGGCGAACCGACCAGAGTGTATGAATATCAATACAGAAGAGGCCATGCTGTGGGTACTCCGTTCGTGCTCGTGGCCGACGGATATTGGAAACAGGAAGATTTTAATGCAGACGGATCCATTGTCGATGGCCTCCCGGTTCCGCAGTACGGCACTGTCCGTCCGGGTGACATCAAATATGTTGACCAGAACAATGACGGCATTATCGACGGCAATGACGGTGTGCCTGTCGGATATTCATACATCCCTGAGTGGAACTTCACATTGAGCGGCGGACTGAAATGGAAACGCTTCGAACTTGAGGCGATGTTCCAGGGCGTTGCCGGCAGAGACATCTACCTCAGCGGCAACACTGCATACTCTTTCCAGGACAATGCTTCCGCTTCGCAGCTGGCCAAGGACAGCTGGACACCGGAGAACACGGATGCTTCCTATCCTAGACTGTCACTGAGCAATTTCAGCAACAACTACAGGACATCCACTTTCTGGAAAAGGAACGGCAGCTATCTCAGGCTGAGGAACTTGTATCTCGCATATAATCTTCCTACGCGTGCGGCGGGTCATGCCATGTGCCTGTATGTCAACGGCACCAACCTGTTCACCATCAATGCTTCAGGTCTTATTTCCGATCCTGAGAGCAGTTCACTTATCACTTATCCTCTTACAAGAACAGTAAGTGTGGGAATGAAATTCACTTTCTAAAATACTCCGAAGATGAAGAGAATCATATATATACTACTTCCTTTGATGACCGCGCTCAATGTGTGCGGTTGCAACAGGTTTCTGGATAGGGAACAGGAATCATTCATCGACCTGGACAAGACTTATACCTCGTACGAGAGGACCAGTCAGGCCCTGGTCAATGTTTACCGCTTCCTTCCTGACGGGCTGAACCGTATCGGCACTGCGATGTATGACGCAGCTACGGATGATGGCGAAAACACCATCGAAACGTGCAATATCCAGAAATTCAACAATGGTTCCTGGGGTCCTCAGGACAATCCTGACAATCTTTGGGACCAGCTTTATACCGGCATCAGACTGAGCAATGAATTCATTGCCAATGTCCATAGGGTGGATCTGGAAAACTACAGGTTGGATCCGGATAACCAGACGGAGTACAAGAACAGGCTCAAGGATCTGGAAATCTGGAAGAACGAGGCGATTTTCCTTCGTGCATTCTTCCATTTCGAGCTCGTAAAGAGGTATGGCCCTGTGCCTTACATTGACGAGGTCCTGCCTGTCGCTGAAAATCACAGCGGGGTGAAAAGACCGGAAATGGATGAGGTCGTGAACCGCATTGTCGCTGACTGCGATGCTGCGGCTGCGGGACTTGAGCTTACGCCGTGGAGGGACAATGCTTCCGCTTACGGCAGGGCTACGAAGGGTGCTGCGCTGGCATTGAAGAGCCGCGTTCTCCTGTATGCCGCCAGTCCGCTCTGGCTGGATTGGAAGAACAGCGATGAAAGCTATCTGCCAAGCGTGAAGGAGAAATGGGAGAAGGCTGCGGCTGCTGCGAAGGAAGTCATTGACCTTGACCGATATATGCTCTACGGAAGCTATGGCGACCTTTTCCAGAACAATATCGACAACTGGGAGTTCATTTTCCAGAAGAGATATGCGAACAGCGTGTCTTTCGAGACCGTCAACTCGCCTGTAAGCTATGGCGGTACGGGCGGAACTACTCCGACATTGAACTTGATGGAGGCTTATGAACTGAAGGATGGCTCGAAGTTCGCGTGGGATGGATCAGAAAGTGCCAAACATCCGTTTGTCTGGCGAGACAAGAGACTTGCCGCTACGTTCATTTTCAATGGCGATACTTGGAAGGATTCCGGCGTGGAGACATTTGACGGAGGCAAAGATGCTTCCTCCAAGACAAACGGCTCCAAGACAGGCTTCTATCTGCGTAAATTCATGAATGAATCTGCCAATGTGCAGACCGGTGGAGGAGCATCCGGACATGTATGGCCATATTTCAGATTTGCTGAAATCTATCTGAATTATGCTGAGGCACTTAATGAATGTGATCCGGGGAATTCAGATATCGAAACTTATTTGAACAAGGTCCGCAACAGGGCAGGACAGCCTTCTGTACATGGACTTGGCCAGGAGGAAATGAGGGAACTCATCAGGAATGAGCGCAGGGTCGAGCTCGCCTTCGAGGATCATCGCGCATGGGATGTAAGGAGATGGAAAATCGCAAGCAAGACATTGGGTGCGGATGTCCGCGGACTTGGAATCGTCAAGGACGCCACGAAGTCATCTTCAGCCGCCATGTCTGCCTCGATTCCTTCTTCCGAAGTTCCTGACGGATGGTATTACTACGATGGCGACGAATTCAGCGGTTCTGTCATAGATAATTCATACTGGGGACTTTACGGAGATGACGGCCCTGTCGGAAACCAGTGGTTCGGTCAGCCTAACGGCATGGTCCAGACATATCGCGGCAAGCAGGTGTCCATCTGCAAGGATGGTGATTTGAGCGTATGCCGTGTTTCTGCCACGAGGGAGGACAATCCTCCTGCACCGCAGCCCGCTTACGGAAACGGCAACAGGCCGGGCTGGTGGTCAGGCGCATTGTCCAGCTGCGACACGGACAAATATGGATATGCACAGAGGTTTTATCCGCTGTTCTCGAGATTTGAAATCAGGATGAAAGTTCCGTATATCTATGGTATCTGGATGGCTCCGTGGTGCCGCTATTATGCAGGTTGCGAGTATGCCGAGCTCGATCTCGAGGAGTTCTTCATCAAGACATGGCTGGACAATCCTTCTCTGGGAAGGGCCGACAAGTATGTCCTCAGCCAGGCTCTCCATCTTCATGACAATGACAAGGGTGCGGCTGTAGACTGGTCTACTATCGGTCGCAATGTGAATGGCGACGGCCGTCATGTGGACATGCCGTTCAACCCTTATGACGAGTATCATACCTATGGTGTCCAGGTGGACCCGGATCCTGCAGCTCCGACAGAGCATGCCATCATCTCCTTCCTGCTTGACGGCAAGGTTACAAATACCTTCAAGACAAGAGATTACGGCAACCGCTACAATACCTTCATCACGAAGGCCATCAAGGAGGGACGCGGGAAGACTGCGTGGGATTTCGCGATTACCGGCCAGATCGGCGGCAGTGATTCCATCGGCATCGGATATCCGGAAGACAAAAATCCTGACCTCAGGGAGGCAAGCCTCTATGTGGACTGGGTTCGCGTATACACCAGGGAACAGTCTCGTCCTGATGAAATTGAAAAACCGAATTGGCCTGAAAAGGAAGGATTTGCATATGGCAGTAGAACAGTAGAGAAAAGAACTTTCGAACCGAAGATGTATTGGTATCCTGTCCCTGAATCTGAAATCCTTCGTACAGGCTGGGAGCAGAATCCGAAATGGAATTAGTAACTATGAAAAAGTTCGCTCTCATATCATTTTTTGCGGCCTTGTGTCTGGAGTGTCTGGCTGTGGTGCCGCACTCCGTCAAGGCTGCCAAAGGCTGGCTCTTTTATGAAAGCGGAGCGGCATCGGCCCCTGCGGTCTGCAGGGTTGAAGCTGAGGTTCCGTCTTCCGCTGCCGGCCAGATTGTTCTCGAAAACGGGGACTCTTACATCAATCTCAAATTCGGAAAAGTAAAGGCGGAACGTCATGTCCTGGCTCTCCAAGCCGTGCAGGACAACCGCCATGAAGATAAACTCGTCGTATCACTGTTCGACAATGGACAGATGGTGGGAGAGCCTTTCTCTTGCAGAAAGCCGTCCGGAAGTTGGAAAATCAATGTTTCTGGAAAAGTCAATCCGTTGAGCCTCAATGTGTTTGTTCCTGATCCAAACCATGAGATTGTGGTTCCGAAACTGGATTTCAGCGAGAAGGCTGACAAGTTCATCGATGACCTTATGGGCCGGATGACTCTGGATGAAAAGATCGGCCAGCTGTCGCAGTATGTCGGCAGCTCCCTCATGACGGGACCGGAATCAGAGCAATTCTCGGATTCATTGGTCCGCCGCGACATGATGGGCTCGGTCCTCAACGCCACCGGTTCGAAGGCATTGAGACAGATTCAGGAAAAATACATGGCGGAATCGCGGCTGAAGATTCCTCTGCTGTTCGGCATGGACGTGATCCACGGTTATCGGACATTGACCCCGGTACCGCTTGCAGAAGCTTGCAGCTGGGATCTGGAGGCAATTGAGGAGTCGGCAAGGATGGCGGCCGTGGAGGCTTCTGCGGCAGGCGTGCATTGGACTTTCGCGCCGATGGTCGATATCGGCCGTGACGCGCGTTGGGGCAGAGTCGTCGAAGGTGCCGGCGAGGACCCGTTCCTGTGCAGCAAGATTGCCGCCGCCCGCGTGAATGGCTTCCAGTGGAATCTCTGGGGCAATGATGCCGTGGTCGCATGCGCGAAACATTGGATTGGCTACGGTCTTCCGCAGGCCGGACGCGACTATGCTCCCGTGGATATGTCTGAAAGGACATTGTACGACGTGTATCTGCCGCCTTTCAAGGCTGCTTCGAATGCCGGAGTGCTGACTTATATGTCTGCGTTCCATGACCTTAACGGCATACCGGCTTCCGGCGACCAGGAAATGCTGCGTAAATTCCTTCAGAACGAGTGGGGCTTCGAAGGATTCGTGGTGAGCGACTGGCAGTCCGTGATACAGCTCATCGCGCAGGGTGTCGCCGAGGACGGCAAGGACGCGGCGCAGATTGCTTTCAATGCTGGTGTCGACATGGATATGATTGACGGTCTCTACAATGCTCATTTGCATGAGCTTGTGGATGAAGGCCTTGTGCGTGAAAGCGATATCGACGATGCTTGCCGGAGAATCCTCCGTGTGAAATATTCTCTCGGCCTTTTCGAAGACCCATATAAATTCTTCGATGAGGAAAGGGAGGAAAAAACATTGCTCAATGATGAATTCGTCGCGAGCGCCAGAAAATTGGCCTGCAAGTCAATGGTTCTGCTTCGCAATGAGAATCGGCTTCTGCCGCTTTCCAAGAATGTAGGCAGCATCGCCCTCATCGGCCCGCTTGCGGACAACAAGCATGAAATCAATGGCTCATGGCGTTGCTGTGCGGAGGATTCCGATGCGGTGACAGTTCTTGCCGGACTTCGTAACAAGTTGGGGGACAATGTGGTTATAAATTATGCAAAGGGTTGTGACTTCGACGGGGAGGACCGTTCAGGATTCGATGCGGCTGTAGCTGCCGCGCTGAAGAGTGATGTGGTTATCGCTGTTGTCGGAGAAAAAGCGCTGTTCAGCGGTGAGTCCAGAAGCCGTTGCCATCTCGGTCTGCCGGGAGTGCAGGAAGAACTTGTGGAGCGTCTTGTGGCTACCGGGAAACCTGTCGTGGCAGTGCTGATGAACGGAAGACCTCTCTGCATTGAGAATCTGAACAATACCGTTCCTGCCATTCTGGAGGCGTGGTTCCCGGGAACTACTACCGGTGATGCCGTGGCGGATGTGCTTTTCGGAGATTATAATCCTTCTGGCCGTCTGGCGATTACATTCCCGCGTGCCGAAGGACAGATTCCGGCTTACTATAACTATAAGCGTTCGGGCCGTCCGGGTGACATGGAGCATTCTTCGACGGTTAGGCACATCGACGTGCCGAATGCCCCGCTTTATCCGTTCGGATATGGCTTGAGCTATTCATCGTTCTCTTATGGCAAACCGTTCACTGACAAGGAGTCATATACGAGAAGGGATATTGTCAATGTCTATGTCGATGTTACCAACACCAGCGGGACGGACGGCGAGGAAACCGTTCAGGTATATGTCAGTGACTTGGTGGCTTCTGTAGTAAGACCGGTGATGGAACTGAAGGGCTTTGCCAAGGTTTATCTTCGTGCGGGAGAGACCCGCAGGGTGAAAGTCAGCATTGATCCTCTGTCATTGGGCTTTTATAATGCGGACATGGATTATGTGGTCGAGGATGGTTTGTTCGACATTCATGTCGGTCATGACAGTGCGGATTATGGCACTACGCGGATAAAAATTGAAAATTAACAGTATATGAAAAATATCAATATAGCGGCTGTTATGGTCGTGGCTGCCGTTTCTTTGGCGGCAGGATGTAAGAAGGGGACGGATTGGGATCCGCAATTCAATGTCCCTGAAGGAATCTACATCAGCGGAGATGCGACGAAGTTCTCGGTGGAGACTAAATATGGTGCATTTTCCCAGCTTGATGATGCCCGGTTATATGGAATTTCCACATGGCTGGATGCGGAGGGCACTTTCGAGTTGTCCATGGTAGGTGATGACAACCAGCCGGTTTCCTATGGCGGAGACCTGGCGGGAGAGTCGGACGGCGTGTACGTCTATTCGTTGAGGCGCGGCGCTCCCGGAATGTCTGCGCCCAAGGATGGATTCTATCGTGTCATATATAGCCAGTCCGTCGGCAAGGTCACGTTGGTTCCGTATGATTTCAGGATGTGCAGCGAGACTGCCCTTACGGAATCCGGAGAGAAGGAAATTGTTTTCGACGCTCCTGTGTATGACAATGTGAATCATATAGTTACGTGGAAGAGTTCGGCTGAGCCGAAGACCATTCTTTCCGGTGATTATATGTTCCGTTATACGGAAAGCGGCAAGCTGGAAGTTCCGCTGACTGCATCGTATGACTGTACCCTCTCCACATGCCTGACAGGCAAGGAGGCCAATGTGAAGACCAATGTCCTTTCGGATGCCAATTCCGAGTTGACTTCAGGTTCACCGGTCAGTCTCCGTCTGAAGAAGAGAGGCTCTTACGTGCTGACTGTCAGCTATGATGTGAAAAATGCGGTGTTCTACGGTTCCATCAACGGCACTGAGTTCATTATTCCTGAACCGATCGGAATGCCGGAAAAACTGTACATGAGCATTGCCGGAGGCGAATGGACTCCTATGGCTGCCTGCGGCGTGGCCGGCAACGGTGTGTTCTGGACTCTTGCTTATTTCGCTGATGGCCAGGGTGCGAAGTGGTCGGTTTCCGGTTCTGATGCTGACAGTTTCTGCAGCGGTACGACCAACGACGGGTTCAAGGTTTCCGGAAATCAGGCATTGCCGGAAAAGAGTGGCACACGCATGGTGTTCGTCGACCTTTATAACAAGATTGTTTCATTTGGAGATCCTGCGCTTTTCGCGATGGGCGACTGCTTCGGAGGCGAAGATGTGGAATTGGCGAAGAGCGGCGAGAAATATTCTGCGACGACCACGGCTGACGGCAATATCAGGATGTATGCCACTTGTTCATACAATGACCGTGACTGGGACAGCATGGAATTCGGCATTTCAGGCACCAAGTTGTGCTATCGCGGTGTCGGTCCTGAACTTGCCCCGACTCCTGTCGCTGCCGGCGTGCCGGTGGAGATCGATCTTGAGCATGGCAAGGCGCTGTTCCGTGTTTCTGTTTCTCCTGACGATATACCGTTCAAGGGCAAGGTTTATATGATTACCGATGAATACGGTAACATGAACTGGGGCGCACCTGAGGATGTAATCGCTCTGAACAGGGTTTGGGAGGATGATTCCAGATGGATTTATGTCAGGTATTTCCACAAGGGAGCGCGAATCCGCTTCTCTACAGAGGCGAGCCCTGTCTTCGGACGTGGCGAGTTTGTCGGGCTCGGAACTGATGCCGGATATGAAACGGAAGATGGCTATATCATTGTCCCTGAAGATGGTGTATATGGAATCTGCGTGAATCTCGGCGGCCGTAAGGTTGCTGTGCAGCCGGCTACGATATATGCTTATGAAACGGCATCTGCCGATACATGGGGAACCCAGTTGAATGATCCGTTCGTGCTTGCTGCTGACGGGGTTACATTGACTTATACCGTGCCGAATACCGGCCGTCTGCGTCTCAATCCTGTTATCGAAGGCTTTGATTTCGCGTCATGGCAGAGGGAGATCTTCGTGGATCTCGAAACCATGGACATCAAGCAGCGTCCTAGCGGCATGGACGAGCCGAATGCCAACTATACATGGCAGGCCGGCACAGTAATCGACCTGGATTTCAGGACACTTAAAGCGAAAATACATTAATAATTAATAATCATGAACAGAAAATCAATGATCTTGCTGTCGGCAGCGTTGATGACTGTCGCAGTATCATGCGAAGAGGCGGAGAAGCAGGAAGAGGAAAAGCTCAATGCTCCCGAGCTCAAGGCAAATGTGGCAGAAGTGGAAATCGTAGCACTCAACGATGAGAAAGCATTGGAACTTACATGGACGGCTGCTGCTGAAAGCGGCGTCAGCTACATGCTTCAATACGGGCTTGAGGGCAGCAAGGAAACCAAGGCTGTCAGCTGCGGAACTGAAATGTCCAAAGAGTTTACTATCAATGAGCTGGATGCAATACGCGCTGACCTTGGCGTGGCAGAAGAGACTAATTTCAAGCTCTCTTTCCTGGTGGAAGCCAAATCTTCTGCAGTAGTGCTCCCTGTTCAGTCTGAACTGGTGACTGTCAATGTCGTATACAATATTCCTGTTCCGGAACTGCTGGAGCTTTACGGCATCGGTGACGCTTTCACATGGGCATGGGATAGAAGCAAGGCCGAGAAGATGACAACTGAGGATCATATCCATTTTACATGGGAAGGAGTGATAGAAGCGGGAGAGGGAAAGATGTTCAAGTTCCTCACCAACGAGTCTATTTCCAATGAAAGCTGGTTGCCAAGTTATGGCAGGAATGCTGAAAGCGAGAATTATTGGGCATTAGCATTGCGTACTGCTGAATCTGATGGCGACGCTCAGTTCAAGGTGGACAAGACCGGCAATTATGTCCTTACTGTGGATATTGAGAATATGGTCATGAGTGCCGAATTCAAGGGCGATGGAAATCAGCATTTCTATGGAATCGGAGATCCTTTTGCTTGGGCATGGACACTTTCAGATGCTGAGGAGTTCAGCTCCAGCGACCAGAAGACCTGGACTTGGACCGGTGATGTCAATAAGGGCGGTTTCAAGATAATGCTCTCGAATACTGACTGGTCGAAAGGTTACAACTGGAACAAGGCTGCTGATGGCGATAAGCCTACCGGAGATGTTACGGAGTGGACTGCATTCCTCAGGGACGAGACCGTGAGCAAGGATAATGATGATTACTTCGAGTTCCCGAAGGAAGGTAACTACACTGTTACATTTGATCTTGAAGCGCTCAAGGTGACCATCAAATACAACGGCAAGCGTACTGACTGGAAACCTGATACAAATTATGATATGGATGGTTTGTATATGTATGGACCATGGGGATGGGGGCAGACAGATGACAAGCCGATGACAACGAAAGACAATGATACTTATACCTTTGAAGGAAACCTTAAGAAAGGAGACACTTTTAAACTTAGGTGTAAAAGTGGTCAATGGTGGCCAGGATTCTTACCGGATCCATCTGACCCATCGAAGATGGAATATCATAAGGATGGTGATAATGGTGACGAACAATGGACAATTGACGAAGACGGTCACTACACCGTAACTGCAGTTGTAAGCACACTCAGCATTTCCATCGTCAGAAACGGAGATATGCAATAGTATCCGACAGCGGAAGTTCGGGAGAACTATACCGGAAGGATCAATGAAAGAATTTTCGACATGTTTTTAAACGGCTTCTTACGATAATTTATTAAATTTGCGTGTTTAGACAGGAAAATATAAAAATCAAGCATATTATGTTCAATACTTTTTACAGAACAAACACTTGCGGCGAGCTCCGTCTGGGAGATGCCGGTAAAAAAGTGGTGCTTTCCGGTTGGGTGCAGAGAACCCGAAAACTGGGCGGAATGACTTTCATTGACCTCCGTGACCGTTACGGAATTACTCAGCTGGTCGTAAGTGCAGACGCGCCTGCTGAATTGGTCGAGACAGCAAACTCTCTCGGACGTGAATTCGTCATTCAGGTAGAGGGCGAGGTTATCGAGCGTCAGAGCAAGAACTCGAAGATGGATACAGGTGAAGTCGAGATAAAACTCGATGCGATCCATGTCCTGAACAAGTCTGTTATCCCTCCGTTCACCATCGAGGACGAGAGCGACGGAGGTGATGACATCAGAGCCAAATACAGATATCTGGATTTGAGAAGAAACCCTCTCAAGAATGCCCTCGTGCTTCGTCACAAGATTGCGCATGAGGTCCGCAATTTCTTGGATGCCAAAGGTTTCATGGAAATCGAGACACCATATCTCATCAAATCGACTCCTGAGGGAGCGCGTGACTTCGTGGTTCCTTCCAGAATGAATGCAGGCGAGTTCTATGCGTTGCCTCAGTCTCCTCAGACCTTCAAGCAGCTCCTTATGGTAGCCGGTTATGACCGTTATTTCCAGATTGTACGTTGCTTCCGTGATGAGGATCTCCGTGCGGACCGTCAGCCTGAATTCACACAGATTGACTGCGAGATGTCATTCGTGGAGCAGGAGGATGTCCTGAATACTTTCGAGGAAATGATGAGAAGACTCTTCAAGAATGTCCTTGATGTGGAGATTCCTAATCCGCTTCCTCGCATGAGCTGGTATGATGCCATGGACAATTATGGTTCAGACAAGCCGGACGTTCGTTTCGGAATGACTATCCATGAACTTACTTCATTGGCCAAGGGTCACGGCTTCTCAGTATTCGATTCAGTGGATTATGTCGGAGGTATCGCCGTAGAGGGCGCAGCAGACTATACCCGCAAGCAGCTTGATGAACTTACCGAGTGGGTCAAGAGACCTCAGGTAGGCGCCAAAGGTCTGGTTTACATCAAGTACAATGCAGACGGCACTACCAAGTCTTCTATCGACAAGTTCTATACTCCTGAACAGGTTAAGGAGATGGCTGAGGCAGCAGGTGCAAAGGCCGGAGACCTTGTTCTCGTGCTTTGCGGTGCCAAGAGGAAGGCTCAGACAATGCTCGGCGTTCTCCGTATGGAGATGGCTAACCGTCTCGGACTCAGAGACCCTAAGGTATTCGCCCCTCTCTGGATTGTGGATTTCCCTCTTCTTGAATGGGATGACGAGACACAGCGTTTCTACGCTATGCACCATCCGTTCACTGCGCCTAAGCCTGAGCATCTCGAGATGTTCTACAGCGACAAGAAGGAAGACCTTGAGAAGGTTTGTGCCAATGCTTATGACTTCGTTCTGAACGGAACTGAGCTCGGCGGCGGTTCAATCCGTATCCACGAGGCTTCTCTCCAGGAGCGCATGTTCGAAGTTCTCGGAATCAGCAAGGAAGAGGCTGCATACAAGTTCGGATTTATCATCAATGCCTTCAAGTTCGGTGCTCCGCCTCACGGAGGTCTCGCATTCGGCTTTGACCGTGTATGCGCACTGTTCGGCGGCAGCGATTCTATCCGTGACTATATCGCATTCCCTAAGAATAATCAGGGCCGCGATGTGATGATCGATTCGCCATCGACTATTGACCAGTCTCAGCTCGACGAACTTCATCTTGACGTGCGAAAGAGCGAGTAATCGGAAGCTGACAAAATAATGAAACCCGGTTCCATATCGATTGGAGCCGGGTTTTTCAGTTATATTATTCTGATCTTGCGTCCGATTTTAAGCGTCGTGGATGTAGTTATGTTGTTCAGACGGCAGATGGCCGATACTGAAGTCCCATATCTGCGGGCCAGGGCATAAAGTGTGTCCCCAGACCTTATCGTATGCCATGTCGCTTCCTCTGAAGTGTCGGAATCCGCTGCGGCGCTCTGTCCGCTTTTCCCAGTTGAGGTGTCCTTTCCCGGAGCGGAGACGGATGAGCCTGCCTTTGCCGTTCCCGGAGCTCCTGCCAATGACGGAATCTGATGGTTGGACATCGTGATGCTCTGCCATTTGCCTGACGGCTCGAGTATTATCTTCACGGAATCGGAAGGGGCAGTGATTGTCCCGTCAGCATTGACGAAAACCCATTGTCCGTCTCCGAGCAGGATGATTCTCTTGTCGGCGTCAGCCATGACAAGCGCATCGTTGTCCTTCAGATGGGCATTGTCTATATCGAACTGATAATCAGCGTTTCCCTCCTTGCTTCTGGCGATGAAATCAGGGATTATGCGCCGTGCGCCCATGAATCTGGCGGAATAGTACGGCTCCTTGAGGTGCGAAATCGTGACGCCTCCCTTTGTCGCAGAATGTATGAAGGTGAAATCCTGTCCGGATTTGTCCATCTCGATGAATATTCCCACATGTCCGACTCTTCCGGAACTTCTTCTGGCTCCGAATACGACGATGTCGCCCTTCTGGAGGTTTGAAAGCGAGCCTTCCACTGGACGGCCGTCGCCAGCCTGTCCTCCTGAGGAGCGGGAAAGGTCATAGCCGAATTTCCTGTAGATGTAACTTGTGAAGCCGGAGCAGTCGAAGGCGCGGGGCCCTTTCGATCCGTAGGAGTAGGGGGTACCTTTGTATTTCAATGCCTCTGTTATAATCCTGTCGGCGAGGTCTTCTGTGGAAACCGTAACGGTATCTCTGGCAGCATTGGCCTGGGCTCCGGTAGGGGACAGCGGCATCTTGCCGGTTCCGGCCTCTAAGGTGAAGCCACTAAAAGCAAAACTCAGGAGTATGACCCCTGAGGTATATAAAAATCTTCTCATTCAGTACACGTCGTTTGTGCAGATGGCGTGCATGAATTATGCCAGAAGTTTCTTTACGATGGTGGAAACTGTGCGTCCGTCTGCCTGTCCTGCGAGTTTCTTTGTGGCAAGGCCCATGACTTTGCCCATGTCGGCCATGCTGGAGGCTCCGGTCTCGGCGATGATGCCCTTTACGATTTCCTCGACTTCGGCTTCGCTGAGCTGTTTAGGCAGATATCCCTCCATCTCGGCTGCTTCTGCCAACTCGTTGTCGGCCAAGTCCTGACGGCCGCCCTGAGCATACATCGCAGCAGATTCCTTGCGCTGTTTGATGAGCTTCTGTATGAGTTTGATGACGTCTCCGTCAGTTATTTCTGCTCCGGCTCCTGATGTCTTTGCGAGGAGGATTTCGGATTTGATTGCGCGTACTGCATTGGTACGTACGGTATTATGGGCTTTCATAGCCTCCATAATATCTTTCTGGATTTGCTGTTCTAATGCCATAATCTTATAAATTTTTAAGTTCGTATGGATTCAGTAAATGGTTGGGCTGGATTACCTGTACTTGTCGTAGCCCGGCATTCTGGTACTATTGACCAGTTCCTTGTATTGTTTGTCGTCCCGAGGACAAACCAGAAGGACGTCGTCCGTATCCGCCACGATGAAATTCTCAAGTCCCCTGAGGACTATGAGCTTTTCCTTGTTCTTGGACAGGATGATGTTCCCGCTGCTTTTCTGCAGGATGTCTTTCTGTGTATTCGCGATGTTGCCGTCCGCGTCCTTCTTGCCGACATTTGAGTAGAAATTTTCCCAACTGTCAATGTCAGACCATCCGAAGTGCACCGGATATATCCATGCGCGGTCAGTCTTTTCCATCACGCCATAATCGATGGAGAGCTTGATGCAGTCAGTGTAGGCTCTTTCGATGAATACTGTTTCTGCAGGGCTTCCCAGTGCACCTTCCCATCCGTCGAACAGTCTGGTGATCTCTGGGATATACCTCTCCATTTCTTCTCTTATCACACTGGCCTGCCATACGAAAATACCTGAGTTCCAGAAGAATTCACCGCTCTTGAAGAACAGCTCGGCGATTTCCTGGCTTGGCTTCTCTGTGAATGTCTTGACTTTTACAGGTTCGTTTTTCTTGCAGGCTTCTTTTCCTCCGGTCACCTGGATATAACCGTATTCGGTGTCCGGGCAGCTCGGCTGGATTCCCAATGTCATCAGTACCGGATTGCTTTCCGCATAGTTCAGGGCGCTTGTGAGAGTCTCTCTGAACAGTTCAATGTCATTGATAACGATGTCTGCAGGTGTCACTGCGACTACGGCTGAGGGATCTCTTTTCAGCAGGTTGTATGTCGAGTATGCTACACATGGTGCAGTCCGTCTCGCATATGGCTCCAGAAGGAGGTTGTCCTCGGGAAGCTCGGGAATCTGCTCTTTTATTATATCCTTGAATTTGGCAAGGGTGATAACCATAATGTTCTCTTGTGGAACGACTCCCAGGCATCTGTCGTAAGCCATTCTTACAAGTGATTTGTCAGTACCGGATATGTCGATGAAATGTCCAGGCATATCCTCTCGGCTGATAGGCCAGAAGCGGTTAAGATGACCACCGGCCATTATTACGCAATATTGATTCTTTTTCATCTATACTGTTATTACTATATGGTGTCCACTAAGTATATATGGGAATGAATGCCCCTGCGAAGTAGTTGACCGTCATACTTCCCCGGTCATATACGACCGCTGCGACATCGAACCACACCTCCAGACCGCTGCCCAGCGTGTTTCCTTTCATTGACATATATTTTCCTGCCGCGACAGCGATATTCTTCTGCTTTTTCGCATTGACGGCATCCTGCGGGTCTCCCTGTACGGGCGCGACCCGGCTCTTGACTTCTACAAAATGTATTCCATCCGGGGCCAATGACACTATGTCGATTTCCAGATGTCCGTACCTCCAGTTCCGGTCCAGAATGGTATGTCCGTGACGGATAAGGTATTGGCAGACCTCGTCTTCTCCTTGCTTTCCCAATGCGCCTTTACCTTTCATATTACTGGTCTATTTGTCAAATGTAACTACAGTCACTCCCGAGCCTCCAAGCTGTACGCTTTCGTCTTTCGCGGACACCACACCAGGCGTCGCACGGAGGAATCTCTGGATTTCATCTCTCAATGCTCCTGTTCCTTTTCCGTGAATGATACGCACGGAGGAAACGTTCAGCATGATGGCATCGTCAATGTAATGCATCACATTGTCCAGAGCCTCGTTGACCCTCTGGCCGCGCACGTCCAGTTCCATCTTGAAGTTCAGTTTCCTTTCTGAAATGGAACTGTCCATCGAGGTCGTCTGCGTCACAGGCTTCGGTGCAGCCTTCACTGCTGACTTGTATTCGTTGGATGTGATTCTCTCCACCTTGTCGAGCGGCATCTTGCTCTTGATGTTGCCGATGATGACCGTGACGGCCTTGTCGGATACGATGGACACTTCACCGACCATCCCGTTGGACTTGATGCGTACCTTTTCGCCCACTTGCAGAGGTCCGCTGCGGAATGATGAAATCATCCTGGACTTCTCGGCCTCCTCGTTCATCCTCTTCTGGTCCTCTGTCGTGGCCCTCCTGTTCTTTCTTGCAAGCTGGCGCTGCTGTCTTTCATTGACCTTGCGCAGCTTGTCCTCGAGATAACTGTCCCTGTCCTGCTGGTCCTGCTCCTTCTTGGCTGCAAGAGCATTGACAAAATCCTGCAGGTCGGCCCTCGCCTTTCTGGTCTGGCTCTTCTCCGCCTGTTTTTCCTTGATGGTGCGGATGGTGTGCTCGACCTGGCGGTTAGCGCCTTTTACGATATCTTCCGCCTTTCTTTTCGCCTCGTCAATGATTTCCTGGCGTTTCTTGCGGATGTCTTCCAGTTCTTTCTGGTATTTGTCGGTGATGCTCTCCAGAGTCTTGTCCGTGTTGCGGATTTTCTGGATCTTCTCGTCCAGCACGCGCCTGTTTCTCGCGATTTTGCGGAGGTTCCTTTCAATGCCGACAAATTCTTCTCCTGCCCTATTCTCCGCGTCCTTTATTATCTCCTCCGGCAGGCCCATCTTTCTGGCCAGCTCGAAAGCAAAGGAATTGCCTGGCAGTCCCATTTCCAGTTTGAAAAGCGGGGCAATGTTTTTCGCGTCGAACTGCATGGCGCCGTTGATTACGCCCGTGTCCGCGCCTGAGGCATATAATTTCAGATTCGTATAGTGCGTGGTGATGACGCCATAGACGCCTCGCTTGTCGAACTCGTTGAGGATGGCTTCCGCGATGGCTCCTCCGGCTGCCGGCTCTGTGCCGGAACCGAATTCGTCGATTAGAACCAGGGTATGGGAGTCCGCTTCCTTCAGCATGTCTTTCATCGACTCGAGGAAGGAACTGTATGTACTGAGGTCATTGTCAATGGATTGTCCGTCTCCGATATCGGCCATTATGCGGTCGAAGACCATCATTTCAGATGTCTCGGAAGTCGGGATGAGCATACCCCACTGAAACATGTATTGAAGCAGCCCCACTGTCTTCAGACACACGGATTTGCCTCCGGCATTCGGACCGGAAATGAGCAGAATGTGTTTCTGTGGGGTCAATGTTACCGTGAGCGGCACTATTTCTTTCCCGTCGCGTTTCAGTGATCTTTCCAGAAGCGGGTGTCTTGCTTTCCTCAGGTCCATCTCCTCGGTCTCGGATATGATAGGCATGCCGGCCACGAAGTCCAGCGCCGTCTGTGCCTTGGCGATGAGGAAGTCCATTTCTCCGATGCACTTCGCCCCGTCCAGCAGATCTGGCACATATGGCCTCAGCCAGTCGCTGAATTCATACAATATCCTGGCGATTTCTCTGGTCTCCGCGAAATGAAGCTCGCTGATTTCATTGGTAATCTCCACTATTTCAGCGGGTTCGATAAAGGTGGTCTTTCCGGAAGAAGACTCGTCATAGACGAATCCCTGTATCTTTCTCTTGTTGGAAGTGCTTACTGGGATCAGCATTTTTCCGTCTCTGACGACGACTGACGCGTCCTGATCCACGATTCCGTCGGCCTGCGCCTTTTTCAGAAGTATGCCGATGCGTTTGGAAATAGCGCCCTCCTTGTCCTTCAGTTTCCTGCGGATGTCATAGAGTTCGTCCGATGCGGTATCTTTTACGTTTCCGAATTTGTCGAGTATGGTGTCGATGCGCTGCTGAACTTCAGGGAACAGGACTATGCTGCTCACCATTTTCTTCAGATTGGGATAGATTCCGTCCTTTATATTGCTGAAAAACAATGTGATGCGCCTCAGCGTCTCCAGCATTGTCTTCAGTTTTCCGAGAGAGACAAGGTCAATGTTGGAGCCTTCGTTGCTGAGGATTTCCAGAAATCTGACGCAGTCGATGTATCCGTTTGAGGGGAATGATTCCTCGAACATCACTATCATCCTCATCTCGTCAGTAAGCAAAAGCCTCTGACGGATTTCCCTGGCGTCTGTAGAGAAATTCTCTTCCGCAGTTCTTGCAGTCGCATATTCTGTGCTGCATCTGTCGGAAATGATTTTCCTTACTCTGTCGAATCCCAATATTGCTTCAATTCTTTCTTCTGTCATGACTCTCCTTTTCCTGTTTCTCCTGCATTGAGGACAATGAAGCTCCCAGTTTGAGCTTCAGTTCATTCATGTTCTGTATTTCTGTCAATGTCCCTCCGTGTACGAATGAGATTCCTCCAGTTTCTTCCGATACTACTATCACGTCGGCATCAGTTTCTTCCGTGATGCCGATGGCAGCCTTGTGCCTCATGCCGAATCGTGCGGGAATGTCTGTCCTTTCAGTAATCGGCAGGGTGCACCTCGCAGCGACAATATGGTGATTGTCAATGATGACGGCGCCGTCGTGAAGAGGCGAATTCTTGAAGAACAGGTTCATTATCAATCTTCTGTTGATGTTTGCGTCGATTCTGTCACCTGTCTCTATGATGTCGCTGAGGCTTACGGTGTGGGGGATGACTATAAGCGCTCCTGTCTTCTGCTCTGACATTGACCTGCATGCTTCCGTTATTTCTTTTACTGCGGCGTTGTCCATTGCCTTGTCCTCGTTTCCGAGGAATTTTCCGATGAATCTCCGGGTCTTGTATCCGAGACGGCTTCCGCTGCCGAATCGTATCAGGAAATGTCGGATTTCGGGCTGGAAGATGATGATGACGGCGAGGACTCCCACGTCGATGAAGGTGCCCAGCAGCGCGCTTATGAGTTTCATCTTCAATGCGTCAGCTATGACTCTCAGGACGTAGATGGAAATTACCGCGGTAAATATGTTCATTGCGGCGGAATCTCGTATCCATCTGAATATGAAATAGATGAGCAGGCCGACCAGGAGGACGTCCAGCATATCGGTAAATGAAAACTTCAGAAAACCGAATATTTCCAGAGGCATGACCATATGTTACATGTGTTCAAGTTACAAAAATAGGAAATTTTTTGTTCATTTGATTAGGCTTGTGGCAGATGCTGGTTGTATATGCCGCTTATAAGTTCAGTAACATATCCGTTTTGGGTACAAAGATATTCAATAAAAACGTTGGCGTTTAGAAGAAAATACCATACCTTCGCAGACGAACAAGAACCAAAAATACAATAAAAAGGTTTCAAAAATATGGCATGAACACTAAGACAAAGTACTGTAAATAAGATAGAAATGAGGCTTAGAGGAAAAGGACGTGGTTCGATAGTCTTTCAACAGGACTATGCAGACTGCGGAACACCATCAGCCGTAAAGTCAACATTCCATCGGATGTATACCGACGGAATGTTGGTTCGGTTGGCTCATGGAATCTATTATTACCCTAAAGAGGACAAGGAGTATGGGCTTGGCCTCATCTATCCGTCTGTTGAAGACATTGCCCAAGCTATAGCCAAACGAGATAAGGCGAAGATTGTACCGATGGGAGCATATGCCTTGAATCGTCTCGGATTGTCCACGCAGATGCCCATGAATGTCGTGTTTCTGACCAGCGGCGCACCGCGTAGGATTAAGATCGGAAACGGGAGCGGCATCCTGTTCAAGCATTCTTCTTCGGGTAAGAACTTTGCCTATAAATCAGAGTTGATGATGCTTATAGTAACAGCCATGCGCTCCATTGGCGAAGAAAAAATGACCGAAGATGAACGCAACGTGCTTGTCGGGCATGCAAAGAATGTAAACGACAATGATTTCAACCATGATATAAAACTTGCCCCTGCATGGGTGCGCAAAATTCTAATTGCACGATGACTATAAGTTCATGTGTGAGCACATGATTTTCGGGCAAGTGCCTTCTTTTGAGGAACTGATACCGAAGCACATTGATGATTATCTGATGCGAATGCGTCCTCCGCTTATTTCATCATGTTTGAAGAATGGCCAGCCATTGTCATCCCAGTAGATTTGTTGGAGATTCATCATCCGAGGCGAAGATTTGCGTTTATTCCTGTCCTCCCGATAGTCCCCTTCGTGTACATGATAGATCATGTACGTTTCCCCGTTCTTCGTGGTGAATATTTCTCCATTATGGCCCGGGCCATAGAACCTGTCATAAGGACTGGATGAAAGAATAGCTGTTCCATAGCCTTCTGCCATGTCTTTTCCTTCCTTTGTGAGAAATGGGCCATCAGCTTTTCTACTTCTACCTACGACAATTGCGTAGGAATAGTCTTCATATCTTCCGGCACTTGCAAACAGATACCACCATCCGTTCCGTTCATAGACATAGCTCCCTTCGAAAACGGTGAGTCTTGATTTGTCATTATCAATGTCTTGTCCGGCAATATGCTTGTATTCTGCATTCTTTGCAAGTGAGAGCCCGTCCGGAGATAGTTCTACCTGATGGATTCCGCCGATGCTTCCGAAGGTCATCCATACTTTTCCTGTTTGGGGATCAGTGAATACGAATGGGTCAATCGTGTCCTTTATTCCGGTTTCCCGGGAGTCTGTCAGGATATTTGCAAACTCATAAGGCCCCGTGAGCGTTTTCGAGGACAGGACTATGATTCTTGAGTCTTCGGCGCTGCTTCGTACCGTTACATATATGAGATAGTTATTGCCTATTTTGGCGAATTGAGGGGCCCAGATATGGGGGCCTGAACTTTTCATTTTCAGTATGGCGGAATCAGAGTATGGCTTTATGTCGGTCTTTTCCCAAAGGCATAGGTCCTTGCTGCGGAAAAAAGGTTTATTGACGCCTGTGGAGATTGAATAATAGTATCCGGTCGCATCGTCATAGATAGCAGTAGGGTCCGCCCAGCCTTGCCGTATGACAGGGTTCTCGAAGTGACGATATGTACTGCAGCTCAGAACTGAGAACAAAGATAGTATTGCTAATAGGTGTTTCATTTTGTTGCCTTCTTCAATGAGAAATAGTTGTTGCTGAATTTAAGGATATCCGGTTCATTCCTCAATGAGTTCTTCTTGAATATTGCCTTTGTGACATGTGTCTGTCGTGGATCTACTTTTTCTTGACTTTGATGTGAATGGAAGACTGTCATCAGATGGCCGTGGCCATCGTAAAACATTGCATTATGCCCGGTGCCGGACAGATTGCCCAGCCGGTGAAGAACCGGATTGTCTTCATATTTTATCCATGGCCCGAAAGGAGATGTCGAGGTCGCGTAACCTATTGCATAATCTTGGCAGCGAAAATCATTGCCGGAATAAATTAGATAGTAATACCCGTCATGTTTGATGACTTCCGGGCCTTCATTGATATTGTGGAGAAGTTTCTCCCAATCTTGGGTCGCCTTGAAACAGAAAGTCATCGTGCTTTTCTTGATGGTCATACAGTCTTTTTCCAATTCCGCCATCCAGATTTCGTTTCCGCGGTTGAATCTTACCCAAAAGATATAAGGGGTCCCGTCGTCGTCAATGAACAAATGATTGTCAATGCCTCGTTCCTCCAGCATTGGAGCCTGCCGTTTCTGTATGAATGGTCCTGTCGGAGAATCCGATATCGCTGCACAAATATGTTCTGACGCAGTATAATACATTATAAAGCCGTTCCCGGTCGGGTAAACTTCAGGAGCCCAGAATCCATGATCGCCGAAAGAATCTTCTTTGGACAGGGCCAGGTGTTTGTTGTTTCCATTTGGAGCGGACCAAGTTTTCAGGTCTTCAGATACCAGGACACCGATGCCGTCACGATATTTGGTTCCGTATAAGTAATATAGCCCATCATAATACAATATGTATGGGTCTGCAAATTCAACATGCCGTTTGTTCGTTTCCCTGCAGGTCGCGGCAGGAAGTATTTGAATCAGCAGGAGAAATGTGGCAATTATCTTTTTCATACTTTCTAAATTTTGCATAAATATCGTTTCCGGCCGTCAGTTTTCAGTACGACATTCAGTAAAAATAGTACGAGGGAAATAGTGAACGGCACATTTACGTATATTTATTTTACTAACATGAATAATTACGTATTATGGACACTAAAAAAAGTATCAGGCTGATTGGTGCCGCTTCGGCAGCGTGTGCCGGCTTTACGGCGTCTGCTGCCTGCGCTGCAGCGGCTGCACCGGCGGCAAAGGGGAGACCCAATGTCATTTTGATTTATGTTGATGACATGGGATTCTCAGATGTGAGTGCATACGGCGGACAGTTCGCTCCAACTCCGAACATTGACAGAATCGGAAAGGAAGGCATACAGTTCATGCAGTATTATACTGCATGTCCTATCAGTTCTCCTTCGCGTGTAGGCGTGACTACGGGCATGTATCCGACGCAATGGGGAATTACTACATTCCTGAACGACCGCAGAGCGAATTACAGGAACATGTCAAATGACTATCTTAGTTCTGACGCTCCTTCGCTGGCTAGAAGCATGAAAGAGTCCGGTTATGCGACAGGTCATTTCGGGAAATGGCATATGGGCGGCGGCAGAGATGTGAAAACACCTCCACAAATCTCCGAGTATGGTTTCGACGAGTGGAACTCTACATGGGAGAGTCCGGATCCTGATCCGATTCTTACGGCATCCAATTGGATTTGGAGCGATAAGGATAGCGTGAAACGCTGGGACAGGACTGCATATTTTGTAGACAAAACATTGGATTTCTTGGCAAGGAACAAGGAAAAGGGGGTTCCGTGCTACGTGAATCTCTGGCCGGATGATATGCATACGCCTTATGTCCCGTCACAAGATGTATATAAGATGGGTAATTCGGAATGGGAGAAAAAAGTCAACTTCATTCCTGTTCTTGCGGAACTGGACAAGCAGATAGGCCGTCTTCTCGATGGTCTTGACAAGCTTGGCATTGCTGATAATACGATTGTGATTTTCACATCTGACAATGGCCCTAATCCTAGTTATAAAAATGGCAGGACTGATGGTATGAGAGGGCAGAAAGCGACATTGTATGAAGGCGGAATCCGAATGCCGTTTATGATAAGGTGGCCTGCAAGAATTTCTGCCGACCAGGTCAATGACGAAACGGTATTATGTAGTGTTGATATTTTTCCTACCGTTTGCTCGATCACTAAGTCTTCGCCCGTCTTGAATGGTTATACCCTTGATGGAAAGGATATGACCAAGGTGTGGCTGGGCAAGTCCCATGAGAAGAGGAAGTCAGCATTATACTGGGAATTCGGCAGACATTTCGTAGGTAAAGACAAGCCGAAGAATGCATTCCAGACCCGCAGCCCCAACGTGTGCATGAGGGATGGGGATTGGAAGGTGATCGTGAATTATGACGGCACTGATCTCGAATTATATAATTTGAAGTTGGACCGGTTCGAGACTGAGAATCTTGCAGATAAATATCCGGAAATTGCTAAAGTCATGGCGGAAAAGGCTATCAAGTGGTTTGATTATGCTTTCCGTCGCTGTGCCCCTGAAATCAGTGAGCCTGTTTCAGCATCCAAATCGGAAGCTCCTGTCGATTCGGGATATCTGGAGACTCTCATTCTCGGATAATGTTTAAGAAGCTGTTTCTGAATGATTGAAACAGCTTCTTTTGTGTTCAGGCACAATTGCTTCCTGTCAATGAGATTGATGCGGACGAATGCTGATTGTGGGTCATATACTGTTTAGGCGTCGTTCCGTATTTCTCCCGGAAGACTTTGAAGAATGTGCCGCGATTGACAAACCCGGCTTTATAAATGATTTCGTCAACCGTATATTTTGAAGATGCGAGCAGGCTGGCGGCATATGACAACCGGTAGTCTTTTATGGCTGCAGCTAGTTTTTCTGATGAAAGACTGCCGAATTTTCTATAAAGGTTCCGGATGCTCATAGACATCTCGGATGCTATGAAATCCGGTGAAAGATTATTGTTTGAAATGTTGTCTGCGATTATAGTATATATCCTGTCGAGGAACTTTTTGTCTTCAAGATGTATGACCTTGCCATTGAGGATGCTATAATTGCAAATCGGAGAAGAGTAGTAATCTTTCAACACGTCGTTCCTTTTGAGGACCTGTTTTAGCAGGACCTTTATTTTCTTGATGTCCAATGGTGCAGAGAGACAAAGATCCGCCTTGTCGAGGTCTTTTTCATCCATGCATTCATTGGTGGTTATTATGACTACTGGCACTTGCATGGTCATTTTACCCTCTTTAAGGTGCTTGAGCAATCTTTTTCCGTCATTGTTGCCATATCCGTCATATTCACAGATTACCATGTCGGGAAGAATCATATCCGTCGCTTGTATCGCATCGTCTGCGCTCTTGGAAGAAAGAATATTGTAATCGCCCGACAGTGAAGTGGAGATAAATGTCATGACTTCATTGTTATTGTTCAGAACTAGGAGGGTCTTTTTCCTTGAATCGAACATGTTGTTTCGCGTTTCGGAGTCTTCGGACCGTTGTTCTTCAGGAAGATTGCTGATGCCGGCCTTTTCGGGACAAATTGCGGCGGAGGCATTCCCCGAGAATTGTATTTCACAATTGAAGGCCCTGGAATCAAGAGGGCTGAATCTGATACATCCTCCATTGTTCTTGATAACTCTCTCCAACGCTTTTCTTGTGGAAGAGGATTTTGGCTTATCTGTGCTGCCGGAATTTTTTCCGGAGAGGACTAGTTTTCCATCGGTTTCTTTCAGCATTATGGCCATATCTCCTCCGTTCATCGTTTCTTCACAAAGAATTCTGGTCAATAGATGAATCGAGATCTCCAATGTGTTTTTGTTCAGAACCCACATCATTTCAGGCTGGATGGATATCTCCATCTTGTAACCATATGCGGATGCTTTTTTTTGTCCTGCATCGAGCATTATGGCTGCTATATTACTTACTTCTGTCAATTCTGAGTCCACATTGTTAAGGCATAGGTTCCGGATGGAAGACGCTATAGTCTTGGCCAATGAAATATTCTTTGCGATGCCGAGGATATCTGCATTATCCTTTTTGCAAATGACTTTATCATTGTCATGGAGCATTTGGCAATGTCCGTCAATCAAAGTGATGGTAGCGGAAAGCATGCCGGACAAATCAGAGATTACTCCCTGAATGTAATCCCTATCCGTTTCGGGCTTGTCATTTGAAATATGGCGTCTTCTGATTTTTCTGATAGCTGCAAAGTAGAAAAATACTTCCGCTATCAGTAGGATTGCAGTTATCAGCAAACTTGCCGAATTAATGTTCATCTCCATAGTGCTTGGCAATTGTGGTTGAGTCAAATTTAAATATCAATTGCCAAACATGTGCGCCCGAACGGAAATTGTACGGATTTGTGCAGTCTTTTGAATAATAATTATCGAATGAGCCCTAGTTTTATCATTGGCATGATTTCCGCGGGAGCTCGTTTTTCTTGTAGAAGGGATTTCATCATGTCCATATATGGAGCCACATGATCGAAAAACTTGAAATACCCCATGCAAAGAGCATTGAGTCCGGTTTCACCATTTTCCGTTCTATTGAAGCGGTGTTTCGGGCACTCGCCATTGCAAGCGAAAAGATACTTGCATCGTGCGCATTTCGTCGGAAGAGAGGAACGCTTGTCCAGTCCGAAGTCTGTCTGTTTCTGTGATCGCATCAAGGTTCTGATGTCGGCTTCCCGAATATTGCCCAGCAGGTATTCCGGATATACGAAGTGGTCACATGGATATAGGTCGCCGTTATGCTCGATTACGGCATTGCCGCCACAGACTCTTGCATGAACACATGTCCCTGGCATGGCACCGCACCAATTCGCCAATGTGGCGTCAAAGAGGTTTACGTAGTACCTGCCCACGTCATTCCTGACCCAGTAATCAAAAATGTCGCACATGAATTTTCCGTAGGCGATGTCGCTTATCGACCAAGGGGAAAGCATTGCTCCTTCAGTTGAGGGGTTTACTATGAAAGGCCGCAATCGTTTGTTCATCTTTCCTTTTGCATCAGTCGGGTATTTGACGTGTTCTACGACTGGCATAAATTGCATGAACCGGCTGCCCAGGCTCTTTAGAAACAGGTAAACTTCCAAGCCGCGTCCTTCGCTGAATTTGTTCACGGTAGACATGGTGTTATACTCTACGCCGGCGCGTTGTAAATTCATCAATCCTGCCATTACCATGTCGAATGTAGGATATCCGCCCTTGTCCCGACGGTACCTGTCATGGATATCGGCAGGTCCGTCTATGGAAATACCTACGAGAAAGTCGTTTTTTGCAAGAAAGTCAGCCCATTCGTCCGTAATCAGGGTGCCGTTGGTTTGCAAGGTGTTGTGTATTATTTTCCCGTCTGCATATTTCCGCTCGAATTCCAGAGCTTTTTTATAGAAATCCAAACCTAGGATCAGAGGCTCGCCGCCATGCCAGTTGAAAGTGACTTCCGGTACATCATTTGCGCCGATATATTCCTTGACGACAGTTTCCAGCATATCTGTGGACATGCGAGGCTCGTGTCCGCCGTATATCTCCGACTTGTCCAGATAATAACAATATTGGCAGTCGAGATTGCAAAGCGAACCGGCTGGTTTCAGCATGATATTGAAGGCTACCGGGCCGGATAGCCTGACTGCATCCTCCAATGACAATGTGTTCTCAAAAGGTTTCATGTCGGGTGTTGAATAATTTTCTACTAAATTAAATAGTATTTTTCATATTCGCCAAATGCTTTTTTTCTGAGTGTCGGACAATTGGTTGTTTTCGTACAAATATGTCCATTTTTCGTATTTATACCATCAGGCTTTCTATATAAATTTGTAAAGACACATAAATAACAGTAGTAATGAACTTCAATAAAAAGATCGCATTGCCGGTTGCTTTGCTTTCCACCATTCCTGCCGTAGCAGGTGTGGCCAAGGATAACAGGCCCAACATCATTGTTATACTTGTGGATGATATGGGTCCTGACTTCGTCACTTTTCTAAGGTCAAAATAAGGTCTCATTGATTATCAGCATA
>ERZ780128.120-NODE-120-length-37659-cov-2.952984_pt1 | contig 37659 bp, 30 predicted proteins | sample MGYA00511170_ERZ780128 | MGnify/ENA primary metagenome ERZ780128 (study PRJEB29588, sample SAMEA1970465) | human gut metagenome | biome: human gut; feature: human-associated habitat; material: faeces | place: Denmark | collected 2008/2010 ...
AAGAGGTGTGCCAGCCTTTTGATAACGCTCGTCAGCCTTGCGCTGATTGAAACGCTTTGACGGGGGGTATCACATTCCCCTTGTCATCGCGCGTAACAAGGTCATCCGACTTACGGTTGTTCTTCACGTTCTTATACTTGTAGCCCTTGCCGTTGTCGAAGCCCCACTCACGGCTGTCGTTTCCGTCCCACCAAAGATCATTCACAGAAACTTCATCTTCAATGATGCGATATTTGCCTTCCAACCGATGTTCGCCGTGCATCTTGGCGTAGTCTTTTGACGGTGTCACCCAGTCGCCATTGCGCAACTTTCCTTCTTTTACCGACGTAGGCACAGCGCGATACACTTTCACCTTTACATTCTTCTCGCCACGTCTGACTGCGGCTATTGCCTCTCTTATCGCGTTGACAGACTCTATGGCGGTAGCGTCTGTCTGCATATACTTGCGCGGCTCCTGCCAATACTTTTCGTCAACCAACGAATAACCTAAAGCTATATCTTCAATATTTACATCGGGAGCATTGTCCTCAACATCGGCTCTCCGCTCTGCATCGTTCTCGTAACCAGGATTAGCTGGGGCCACCCAAGCGCCAACGCCTTGATAGTCGCTTGCGGTGTCGCCATACCCTTTGCGGCGTGCAGCCTCGTCAAGCATCTCTCTTGCGGTAGCTTCGTCACCACGCTGCAATGCTTCCATGTATCGCTCGTCAATCGCCGCGTCATCAAGCAACGAAAGTTCATCAAGATGTGCCTGTCGCTTGCGCTCTTCTTCCTCGGCCTTCTTGCGGGCAGCCTCCATCACATTGCGCTCTTCCTCAGCACGGCGTACATACTCTTGATTCAGTTCGTCTACGTTTCCGAATTTCTCATACAATTCTTCCTTTATCGGATTGAAAGCCTTCGCGAACTCAGACAGCTTCATGCCTCTGTGTTCAATGCGCTTAGTTCGACGAATCTCAGTAAACGCTTGGTTAGCCATAACGACATTTCCCAACGCCATGCCCTCCGCATACACTCTCACGTCATCAGCATTAACGCCATATTTTTCTGCAAATTCAGAGTAATCCTGCGTCTTCTGCATGCGCACCTTGCCAGACGTAGAAGGCGGTATAGCTCTGTCGCTCTCATTCTTCGGCTTGCCTTCTGCAACGTCTGCCGCTCCTGCTATCACGTAATGCGCAAACGGTTTGGTCTTCCTGTGACTGCTATCCACCCACTTCTGAAAATCGTCCGTCTTGATTCTGGCCACGACAATTCTGCGCCCATTCTCCCAACCCTTTTCATAGTTGGAAAGATAGGCGCTCCGTGCCTCTTCCATACTATTGAAGCCAAGCATCACCTTGTGTTCGTCAAACGTGCCGTCGGGGTTGTACTGGTCAACCACAAACACATATTTGCCGTCCCACTTATCCATGTCTTCTGCAAGAAACACGTCTATATGGTCTCCGTCCACGCCCTCCGTGCCACGGATATAGCCGTAGGTATTGTTCATCTTCACGCTCCACTTCTTGCCGTTGGCATCCGTACCGCTGCGCTCGCTTCCCTTTGGGTTTTCGATGGTAACGTCAAACGCGCCAACCTGCACATGACCTTTCTTGTAGTTGCCAGCCTCTTTCTGTGCTTCGGTGGGGTCGGTGTTCACTTCGGCTGAGGCTGCTTCAATTTTGGCTTTAAGTGTATTTTTACCCTCACTATCAGCGACTTTTTTAGTATTTTCTTCATCAGAAGTTTGTTGGTCTGCTGGTAAAGTCGTACCTTTGTCTAAAGAAACGGTAGGCTCACCGTTGGGTTCTGCGTTTGTAATGCCATCCTTAACATTCGCAGAAAGCGAAGAGTCACTTGATACGGCATTGGTCGGTTGCTGAGGTTCGGTCTTAGCGACCGTTTCTTTTTTATTAGAATACCCTTTGCGGAATATACCGCCACTATTTACGTTCCAATACGAACCATCTTTTGATAATTCTATGAATAGGGTATTGTCGTGAGTGTCTGTTACTTGAATGAGGAAAGTACCACTTCCATCATCTCTACGCTTACCTACTCGAATGTTATCTGGGTCATAGTGGGTTGCTACGAACGAAACAAATTCTTTTACAGAAGTGAAACCTGCTTGACGAATTTGCTCTCCGTGATTAGCCTCTATATGAACAAGACCATATCCTTTGCCTGTATTGGCATCTTGGAAACCCTCACTCAGTTTTATCGGAGCAGCCGTTAACCCGCTATCATCTGTGATTTCGCCAAATACAGTAGTTCCATTTTCTGCCTTGATAAAGGGTCTACCATTTTCGTCTAATTCGTTTTCTTCACTTTCTTCCCTTCCTTCAGTAGGCGGTAGATTTCCTTTCTCTCCTCCAGTTGAGCCAGCGTTTTCAGTTCCTCCTCCACGCTCGGACGATTCTGTTCTTGTCTGATTTTGTTCTCCGCTTGCAGATGGTTTATTGCTTCGGGGTTGCCTTCCTTGGCCTTCTTGATTACGGAGAGCCACATCAGCACCTCCATTTGCGACATTGTTGTTTCCATTCTTTGCTGGTTTATAATTAATTCCTAAAACTTTTTTAATGACCTCGGCAAGAGAATACTCGGTTGTATCTGCCTCCTCAAACAGAGTGGCGGCTTTCTTCCCTTGTGCAAGGTCGTACATCTCGTTGAAGTAAGACGCAATGGTCGTCTGCGACATATCGCTTGCCTTGTACAAGCCAGCAAGATGCAGTGCAAAGTTACTGAAATTATCCGCTGGCATGTACTGCTCAAACCTATCATCAAGTGCAGTTTGATGCTTGAATATTTCAATAGCCCTCAAAACTTCCTCCATGTTCTTTGCAGAAGCGAAGCCTTCGTCCTGCATCAGCGCATTGTAAGCGATGATAGACGATTGTATCTCTGGCAACATCTTTCCTGCAAATGGTGAGTCCATGTCACGGAATGCAGTTGAGAGGATTGCACGCTGAGCCTTGGCTGGTAGACGGTCAAACATTTCTTCCAACTGCTGCGAGCCTCCATTGAACACGGCTTGATACAGAACTTTCTGCAAGTCGTTCTTGGCTTCTGGTGTTAGTTTGCCTTTACTGTCGAATGCCGATTGATACTGAGTGTTGCTGATTGCGCCAATTTGGTTCATCCAATTCAGCACATCCTCACCATTTCGGTCTACAAGCTGACCGAAGGTGGCATCATTATCGCTGCTACTGAGCAAGCGATTGGCAAACGTGCGCATATTGTCACCAAGTTTCTGTGCTACGTTCTTTGGCTTGATGCGCTCTACACCACCGCTCTCAGTGTCCTGTGCGGTCATTTGCCCTAAGCGGATAGCCTCGGCATCGTCCACGTCAAGTTGATTGACAAGTACAGGGTGCTGCATGGCGTTGATTGCATTTGAATCAAGTCCTAATTGTTCCGCTTGGTCAAGCAAGTATTGCTTATATGCCTGCTGTTGCTCTGGCAAATTGTTCTGCCAAAGGTAACGGAGTGCGTCAGAGCGGTTGTTGCCTTGAATAACCTCACCACGAGTATTGATGGTTGGTGCTCCTGTGTATGCGGTTGTACTGCTTGTGATTTCCTGCGGACGGATATTTTCAGCAATATTTCTTGCTGCGGTCTGTGAAACATCTTCTGCACGGTTCTTGGGCTGCGCTTCCTCGATGAAGAACATCGGGTTGCGCTTTCCCTGGATATGTGAGGGCTGCAACTGCTCGGCTTCCATAACGACAACATGCCCTTTGGGGAGGTCTTTCTGTGAAAATTTCACTTCCACCTCCTTGCCCACGACACCATTCACAGGCTCTTGACGAGTGAATATCTGACCGCCATAGCGGCGTGCGCCACGCTTTCTTGCGTTTTCTGGCGTATCCATGTGCCATTCGGGAATGCCCTCCAATGCTTCACGCTCACGGCGTTCTGCCTCTTCACGAGCTTCTCGTTTCGCCTTTTCTGCTTCTGCGCGTTCGGTAGCACGTTGGCGTGCCTCGGCTTCCTGCTGGGCACGGATTGCATTCTGACGGTTCTGTTCTACATTTGCCATTCGTTGCCAATGGTTGTATTCGCTCTCAGCTTTGGCGAGTTCAGCGGCATTAGCCTGCTTTGACGCAAGCATCTCCGCTGGTGTCTTGCCTTTCAGTTTGAGTTTCCGCGCTTTCTCCAATGCTTTGCGTTTCTCCTCGGTCATTGCATCGGCAATCTCTTTGGCTGTAGCTGCATTGCCATCACTAAACTCTACAAGAGCATCCCATGCTACTTCTGGATTTTCCGCCTGCTCAAATAGAGGTTCGCCATTTTCACTACGTGGAATGCGCTCCAAGGCCGTAGGCTTATGCTCCTGCTCTGCTTGGGCAATAGCAGATTTTTCTGCGTCTTCCCGCCCTACCTGCGTAGGTGTAGCATCCACCTGTGGCGCGACTTCCGTGTCGCCCACCGCCTCCGTTTCATTCCAAAGCACATTTCCGTTTGCATCAGCAATCTCAGAAACACCATTATCGAAGTCCGCAAGAGGGATGCGGTCTACCATTTTCCCATTATATGGCGCGTCAAACTCAATTTCCACGCCGTCTGCTGACAGATTGGTGACACGTCCACTGACGGCATTTCCGCTGCCGTCTTTCATCTTGACATGGTAATCGTATTTGACTTCTGGCTTCGTTGGCTTCTCAGTAGCATCCGTAGCTGGCTGAGGTGTGACACCCTCTGCCGCTCCCTGCGCGTCTTCTTCCGATACGCCCTCTTGCTCCTTGTTGGCCAAGTTGTACTCCTCATTCATCGGCCCTTCTGCCGCATGGTATTCTTCGTCTGTCTCATCCAAATACGGCTCAATAGCCTCAAACTTACGTCCGCGGCCGCGTTGCTCTCGGAATACATCAATAGGGATAAGATAGTCATTGTTGTTTTGGTCAACGACTAAGACGCTTGCAGGATTCCCTTGTTCGTCATTGAAAACACATTTAATACCAACTTGCCGTCTATGTCCCTCTTCGTCTATCAGAATACCGCCTTGACCTGCCAGCGGAGTGTCCATGTTTAGATTGATAAGTCTCTGCTGTTCCTTATTTTCAGCATCAATCTTATCGTACTTCCGTTGACGCTCGGTCATAGCATCGGATTCTTCAACAATACCTTCCACTTCGGATGCAGGAATCATTTCAATAACACCGTTACCTTCACTGACAACAACCGTTTCACCTGTAATGCTTCCGTTTTCGTATCTTCCACGAATAAGGAACACTGGCTTCTCCCTTCCTTTCACGTTCACCAGAATAATCTTTCCAGAGCCTCCTTCGCTGTCTGCTTCGTTCTCAAAGGTTATCTGTCTGATTACGCTGTCTGCGTGCTGTCTGCGTATGCTTTCGTCAGAGGTGATGCCATCCATCGCGCCCTTCTGCTGCTCACGGGCATTCAGGTAGGCAGACAGTGCAGCGTTTGCGGCCTTCTCGTCAAGCCCCTTTTCCTTTGCAGCTTCCACTCCTTTTTTCAACTGCTCGGCAGGGGTCTCGCCCAGTGTATCGAGGTATGCGTCTATATCATCAGTAACGCCAAGTGCTGACATAGCCATTTCTCGCGTGTCAGCAAATGCCTGTTGTGCCTGTGCATATTCCTGCGGTGTCTGCATGTTGCGACCTTCTGCGTAAGCATGAATGGTCATGGCGTTCAATTCGTTCAACTCCTCGCCCGTGAGTGAGAAGGAATACTTTTCGCTAACAGCATTATTAAATACGGCTTGTGCCTTCTGTGCTCTCACGTAATTAAGGAACGCCTTCTTTTGTTCGTCTGAGAGAGATTTATTCTGGCATACGCCTGCATATATAGCGTTCACCAATGGCTCACCCTCCAGTCTGAGGATTGTGTTTTGAATCTTGTCCCAGTTCTCGTTGCCAAATAAACGTCTTGCGTTGGCTTCTGCTTTATCATAAGCGTTATTGACAGAGCGGAGCGTTCTGTAATACTTGACAGAACTTGCAGTAGAGGAGAGACCAAGCATAAGGATTGAGGAAGCCCAAACACTCAATGCCGTGTCAAGATTTTGTCTGCTATCGAAAATATCGGCAAAGGTATAATTTTCATCGAAGGTAGCCGTCATCGGATTGGCGATATATTCTTCCAATACCTCATTTACAAAGCCATCATAGCCACCTTTTTCAAATGTGCCATACACCTTTGACATTGCCTTGGCAAATGCGCCGTTTTGTATCATGTGGATTGTTTTGTTATACGGAAAGGCTTCGCCAAAACTGCGGAGGCTAATCTTCCCGATGCCAAAAGCCTTGGCCACAGGCTCCAATACGTAAGTACCAACACGCTCTGAGACGTTTTGTACGAGCGTGTTTAATCCTGAGTGTAACAAGGAGTGCCCCCAGCTCTTTTCTTGCTGTGTGCCCGTTACGACAATACGTTGATTTTCATCAAACGTGTAATTCATCAAGCCCATCTTCTCAATTGCAGCATCAGAGATGATGCGCGGCATCTGAAATGAGCTATCAATCACCCCAGCGGCATTGATAGCTGCCAGTCGCGTTGTTGCTCGGATGGTGGTATCAAAGAGCCAGTTCGTGCCGTATTTCGCGGCCATTCTGCTTCCACCCCTGATAATACCTCTTGCGGCAACATTTCCTGCGCCATAGGTCGCTATCGAACCAATGGTGAAGGGGAACGAATATCCAGCACCGAATGCTGGGCCATAAAGACGGCCTTCCCCGTGTCTATGAAATGCCGACATTGACTCTTGACTGAGCGAACGTGCAAGCCCTAAGCGGTCTTTGGCTTCCTGACCCATTTTCCCTTCGTGCGCTTTCACTGCAACAAGGTTTTCACGCAAATTATAAAGACCGAAAGTCCAGTTATCCCTATCGGAGATACCTTCAAGAAAACCACCCCAGGCTCCTACTTTGTCTCCTGTGCGTAAGGCTTCTAACGCCTGTGTATATTTCTTAATGGATTTTTCTAATTTTCTTATATTTCCCCTTGCGAGCGCAACTTCATCGCTACGTTTTACGCCTTCTTCAGTTGAAGATTCTAAGAGGTCGTCGTAATATTTTGAATTAAACATTGGTGGAAGATAAGACCCCTTGACAGCATCATGCTTTCCCAATTGCTTAAGCCGCTCCTGCTCTTTCTTTAGCGCTTCTCTGGCCTGCGCAATCTGCTGTTGCAAATACGTCTCCTTGTATGGAAGTTTTTTTGAGATTTCGTTATCCAACTCCACCTTGGCTTTTGCTATGGCATCCTCTTCGCTTTCTCCATTCTTAACGATAACAGGAACGATTTGCAATCTGTCATCAGGGTTTAACAACACCCCCTCTTCGTTGAATTTTCCTCCTAAACCTATTTTAATAAGTTCCTGCGCATCATCCCATCTGCGCTGCTCAATCATGTACGGAAAATAGATAATATGGCAGACTTCCCCGTTTTGAAGGAAGTTGCCGACCACTCTGTTTTTCTCGTAGGGGTCTGTATAGCCTTCCTTTCCTTCTTCGCCGAAGGTCATCTTTTCGTATTGCCGTCTGAATAGCTCGCGCTGCGCTTCTACTCCTCCCCTTAAAATGCTTGGGTCTGGTGCTTGAAGCGGTCTAATACGTCCGTCTTGGAATAATACAAAAATCGTCTTATTCGTGCCTTTATTATAAATGTCGCTTGCCATTAAGGCTGTATAATTGGCATGGTACATTCCGTTCAACGACACATCGTCGGGGTATGCACCATCGGAGCGTTTCAGTCTTCTCTTTTGGTCTTCCTGCTCTAATTCAGCGGTTATCTTGTTTAGTTTATTCTTATCGTAATTTAATGATTCATTCCATCTTAATTCAGAAATCCATGCAGGTCTCTCCTTGCCTAATGCTTGAAGATTTATCGCTTGAAGATAGACCGCATTAGGAGACATACTCGCTGTCTCCTGTGTATAACTACTACCAAGCCCCTTAAGAGCCTTCCACTTTTCATACCTCTCCTGAATATCGCCACCAAGCGATGCAAAAGTGTATTCCTTTGCACCGCCGCATACTTGATTCTCAAAAGTAAGTGCCGCCTCAAATACTGAATCCAAGTCCGCATCCTTTGGCAATGAGCGTATAGGGATATATCGTGCTGTCTGATTCAAGCGTACATAAGAATCCTCTTTTGGCTTCTGATAAGCCTTCTTCTTTAGGTCTTTTGCTGCCTGATTTGCGAGTTCTTCAAGGGATTTTGAGTAAGCGTTGTTCGATATTTCTTCTGCGGCCTGTAGAAAATAGTCCGTTCCAGCATTCCTCATGCGGCTTACATTCGGGTTGAAATCTTGAAGAGTGTCGGTAGGGTGTTGATTTTCACTGACTGCATCAGCGCTCACCTCTGGCTTTTCTTCTTTCTTAGCTTCTGGCTTTTTTGTTGGCGTGACTTCCATGGGCTTCATATCCTTGGATATAGAATCCGCGCCCATAGGCGTTTGTTGTGTCTGCGGGTCTATGGCGTGAAGACCTATCCAATTGGCAAAGTCCTCATAGGATGCACCAAGGTCTATGCCGTGGGATGTCATGGTGTCGTATAATTCCTTGCGATAGGTATAACCCTTTATGCCTGGCTGATAAAACTCGTTGTAAAACTTGTTGTAATCACCATCATAGGCATTATTGTCTTTCAATACGCCATAGAGGTAGTCTGTATATTTGTCAACTACTGGTTTTTTGTCTTCTGCTTTATTTTCCATAATCCTTATTTATGATGGTTTCTTTCTGTTATTCTTCCACTGGCTGGGCTTCTGTTCAATTTGTTCGCCATAGCTAACCCATTTTCCCTTACTCCTGTCGAACTTTATACGCTTCCCTTCATCGTTATAATAGACCGCGCTGCCATTCTGCTTGGCAGAAGGGATGTATCTGTAACCTCCCTTTGGTTTGGTTTCTCCAGCCCCAAACATAGCGCCCTTCCTCTCTGATGTAGAGTTAACATAAGCGCCCTTGTACTTCTTTGCTGCCGCATTAGCTTCTTCCTCGGTTGCATAGACGACATGAACGGTGAACTCCTTGGCCCTCTCGGCATTCACAGTCCCTCTCGGAACGTAGATATATCGGTTCATGCGTCCCTGCTTGTCTGGCTTTCCTGTACCGCCTGCACTTGTTTCGCTTCTGTACTTGTTGGCTTCTGCTTGACTTCTCGCTATGGTTGATGCACCAACGGCGGCACTTGTCGCGGCACGTTGCTTGGCAACGCTGAGCATTCCTTCGTTGTGCCGTCTTTGGTCTTCTGTCCTCTGTCTGTCGTTCTCGGCTTTCGCTTTTGCTGCTTCCTTGCGTGTCTCGGAATCCTGTACTTTGAGGTCAAGGTCAGACTGGGCAATAACGCGGTTGAAAGCATCCTGTGCGAGCTTCTCTCTTGCAGTCTTTGCAGCAAGTTCCTGCTGTACGGCTTGTGTATTAAGTACGTATTTGTATTTGAGAGCCGCCATATACTTTGCATCATCCTTCTCGCGCTGCGCTACCATTTTATCCCATCGTGCCAAATTAGCCTTACTCATAGAGGCGTTGGGGTTATAGGCGTTAGGTGCACCCTTTGTTGTGAAGTAGAGGTTGGAAAGCGCTTGGATGCCGTCACTGATAGCTGAATACAAAGCCCTCTGCTTGGCTCGCTTATTCTCGCGTTCTTCCTGCTCTTTGGTGCGCTTGGTGCGGTCTAATATCTCGTTGAGATAATTATTTAATTCCGTAAGTGATTTAACCTGCGCCTTGTATGCCTCTGAGGGTGCTTCGCCCTTCTCGTTTAAAACGCGATTGTAGGCTTGTTCTGGTGTCTCCTTAACATTGACTGGTGGCATGGCAGTCGTCTGTGGCGTTGTCTGCTGTGCTGCCTGCGGTATTCCGTATTTCTGCGCATAAAGTTGCGTGGCCGTTTTCATATTCTGAGGTTCATATAACTGCGACTGCGGAATGTTAAGCGGTGGATTGCTCGCCAATGATGTCTCTGTAATCGCTGGCCTCTGCCCATAGTTTGGGCTGGTGTTACCTTGGATGGCAGAAGGCGCTTGTCCTCCAGAAGAGGTCTGACCATTCTGCCAGTCCACGGGATATTGAGGATTAGCCTGCGGTGTGACAGGCTGCTCCTCCTGTTTTGGTTTAACTCCTAAGATGTCACTTATTGCACTCATACTTTTGCGTCGGTTTTCTGTTTCAAATCCTTTTTAGCCTCTGCCATCTCGTCAAAAGCAAGCCCCGCCGTTGCTGCGGCTTGTCCGACACCTTGGATGGCGGCTGCGGTATTAGCTTGTTGTTGCTGAGACATCTGCATTCGTCTGTTGGCGAAGTTCTGTGTGTTGACAAGATGCTGATATTCGATTGCGTCACGTTGCGCCATGCCTTGTGCGTTGATATTGCTCGCGGTCTGAGCGATGGCATTGTTGTTTTGTTCGCGTGCGGCCGCTGCTGCCGCCGCCGTGCCGCCCATCACGGCGCTCTGCCCTGCCGCCGCCTGATTACGTTTGCGGATGCTGTCTTGTGTCATCGTGATAAGGCGCTGTGCAGAGGCACGCTGTGTATTGTCAGTATTGTACTCCCTGTCATACCAAGCCTTCTCTGCCGCTTCCTGCTCTTTGAGGAGACGGCGTTGTTTACGGGCTTCACGCGCATTCTTGATGCCGCCGAAGATGGCGCTTGCTGCGCCGACACCTGCTGAAATAGCTGTTCCTATTGCCATAATAGTCTGTTTTATAAAGATATATATATGAGACAAATATAATCATGTATTTTTGCTATCGGTTTATAACTTTATAAAGCGAAATGGCAACGGCAGTAAGAAAATGTGGAAGAAAAAAAGGTACGCCGAATAAGGCTACACAATTGGGTCGGGAGACTATCGCAAAGTTTCTTGATGCTTACTCTTCCACGGGTCTCATGCACGAGGACTTTATGAAGCTAAAACCGCGCGAGCGTCTTATAATTGTTGAAAAACTGCTGCAATACCACATGCCGAAGTACCAGGCAATCACTTACGATGTAGCTATCACGGAAACAAAACTTTCCATTGAGCAGAAATTGAAACAACTTTGCGGAGAGTAGATTTTTCTTCATAATATTTATTAGTTTCTTTAGCCATAAAGGGCCTGCGCTCCTTGCTGAACGGCCTGCATGTTTGTTCCTTGCTGTATCTGCTGTTGAAGCTGCGGCGGTAGTCCCTGCGGCTGCTGCCCGTTAGCGATTTGCTCCTGCTGGCTCTTTACACTCTGCAAGAGACTGTCGGCAAACGGGAAGTTACCATTTTCAAGCAACTGTTCCAAAGAAATTTGACCACTCCGCCAAATCTCCATTAGGAAGTCATTGGCGAGCTGACGGTAAACAGGGGATGATGCACTATCCTCAATGCTGAGGTCATACTCAACGTCCTGCATCTTTTCTGGGTCGTACCCCACTTGTGCGCCCCTTCTTCCTGCAATATTGATAATGCGCTTGCTGTCGTAGTATTGCTGTATATTCTTTACCGTCTTGTACGCGCCGTCTATTATGAAGTTGTTGAAACTTTCAAAAACATCACTCAACGATACGGCTGCATTGTTGGTCTGCTGAGCATAAAGCGTTCCGCTGGTTCCAGACTGGGCCTGCTTGCCTTGGATGGCTCCAGTTACGCCGCTCACATTCTCAAAAAACTTCAATTGCAGACTAAGTATTTCATTGATGCCAATGTTGGTTGAGTTGTTCGCCACCTGTTGGGGGATGCGTCCGCTCTTTCCTGGCTTGTAGAATACAACACCATTAAACTTACGCCATTCGCTGGCAAAACGCTTCATGCTAACACCTTCGGGGATACAATCGGTAGGAATCATAAGCACACCCTTTGCCGTGGCGCGTATCAGCCAGTCAAACAGGGTTATCAGTCGGTTCACGTAACGCTGTTGGTCTATGAATCCACCCATAAAACTCTTAATAACGCCATCAATGAATGGGTATGCCTTGAATACGTATGGGTGACTCTTATGAGCGTAGGGTGTCTCGCCCTCATCCAAAATATATCCAAGCGGAGTAATGAAGTAATAATACCAATAGGAATCCAAAAACGCCTCGGCCTCTATGAGCGGTATGTCGTCTTCTGCCATGCCAACGGACGTACCTTGTGCGATTCGTTGTTCGTTGACGCTTACGACAAGTTCTTGGTAGTCCGCTTCGTCAACCTTGAAATATTCTCCAGTATTGAGGTCGTGACATCGAAATCTCGGTTTCTGTTCTTTCCTCCACACTTCTATCACCCTGCACTTGTTTGTGTCTTCGGCAAAGAGAAAGTCAAGGCGTTTAAGGTCGAAGTTACCAAACTGACGCATAGAATAACTTATCTGCTCACGAGTTCTTGCGCTTTTGTATATCTCTTTAAGGTATCGCGCATCATCACTACTCTTGGCAAACTGAGAGCATAATTCTTCAAAGGTAATATCGTGTATCTCACCAATGCAGTTGACATCCCATCCTCTGAAATCTCGCACGCCGTCATCAATGAAGAAATAATTTGGATTCACATAATCAATCCAGCAATCATTGTTCTCATTGCGCCATTCATACGACATACGATGCACCACAAAGCCGCTGATGAGAAATTCTTCAAAACTTCTTGGCTTTACTTCATTCATTCTGTTCTTCTGCATCACGCATTGAAGCACAGTACTCATGGTCTCGCTCAACTCCTGCTCGTCGCGGTCTCTTGCAGAGCAAAACGGCTCTTTATTTTGTGAACGAAATACGCCGAGCATACTGCGCATAACGCTCCACATGTGGTTGTTCTGTAAAGGTTCGCTACCCTGTGAACGAATATAGTCCGACTCGCGCATCTTCGTGGTGCATCCGAGCCTTCCTTGCACTTGAATGTAGTCTCCAAGCTGGTCGCCATATACATACCTTCTTGTCCTCTCGCGTTCCTTGCGGAAGGTCTCCATATTGTTCCAGTAGTCCTGCACTTGATAGAGGATGGCAAGCCCACGGCGATTTCCCTTTAGTTTTGAACGCTCAACGGTATCAAATTCCACGTTGGGTTTGACACGTCTTCCGCTGACAACGCTCATTGAAAATAATTTGTCGGCCATAAAATCATGATTTTTCACGAAAATAATAACACGCCGTGTTATGCTTTCAATATCTTTATAATACAGATGGGGCGTACCAATAAGCACGCCCCATCTATTCACGTCAAAATCTTGTTTACACTCTCTTTCAGCATACGACACATAAGTGTTTTCATGCGGTAGATGCGTGAATTTTTCAGGGCGTTCACCCTCTGCTGGCTCATACCACTTAACTCAGCGATAGTGCCTTCACTCATTCCTTGTTCAATTAGGTAATCAACGAAAACTACACGTGCATTCACACTTCGTTCGCTTCTGCTTGTCGTGAACTCTTCAAAAGATAAACCGCTTGCATTCATTGTTGCTTCAACGGCTTTGTCAAATAATATCTGTAATTGTTTCATTTTTGAGGAATTAAAAGGTTGAATAATCATTAAGGATTATTCTTGCTTCTGCTCCTCTTGGGATAAACAAAATAATACCACGCGCCAATTATCATCAGCAACACCGCGGCGAGCTGAAAGAGGCTGTCTTTGAATCGCTGCAAAATCGGCGGTTTCTCCTTCACCGTCTTGTTTTCTTTCTCCTTTCTCGTCTCTTCCTTGTCCGTTACGCTCGTTTGCCGCTCCTCCTGCTTGGCGTTCACATAGTTTGCGTTTCGGTTGGAAATGATTTTCTTTTCGCGTTCCGTGTCGGTGCGGAGAACCTTGCCATCTGAATCAACCGTTACCATTGTTAGCTCGGTAATAAAGACGGTGTCGGAGAGATATACGGTGTCAGCAATCGTAAGAATCTGCCGTTGTATCAGTGTGTCACGCCTTTCAATCCTCACTGAATCTGTGAACTCTTTCTCAACGCTCGTTGTCTTTCGCGAACATGAAACAAGAGAGAGAAGAACAATAAAGAATAACAATGCTTTTTTCATATCATCGCTATTAAAATGCCTGCAACATCACAGAAGAAATCTTTCCACTCTGACGTTCCCTGCCCTGTGAATCTGTCGAGCAATTCCTTGGAAACGGCAACAAGCAGCATAACCGCCACCATCACCCATACTGGCAGGAAGATAAGTGCCATCTTGGAGATAATGGTCATTACGATAATATGTGTAAGACCATCAATGCCAAGCGAGGCAGCGAAGCCTGCCACCTTGCTGCACAGCTTATAAAACCACTTAATCATTTGTTCAAAATTAGATTGTCGTACATAATTGAATTAATTCTGCGCTCCCAGCCTCTAAGATTTTCCTGCTGGCTCTTGTCGTTCTTAGCAATACTCTTGACGAATAACAACCGCATCTGCTTGATACGTCCAAACAACGGCAAGCCGCTTGTGCTATTGATGGCAGCCAACGTCTTGTTTCCGATGATGCCGTCAACCTTCACGCCTACGAGCTTCTGTAATTGTCGCGCCGCCGTGCCCACGCCGCTTGCCCATGCCCAATCAACCATGATGTTAGCAACATTTTGGTCTGTCACATTATCCAATTTGAGCGCATCCCAATACATGGTTTTAAAAATCTCTTCCCATTCGCTGGTAGTCATCGCTTTCAAGGTTTCAACCGTTGCAGGCTTGCACTTTTTAGCGCAATACCCTCGCCACGTGTTTATCGTCACGCCCTTGTTTGTCGCGCCTCCTCTGTCGTTCTTTCGGTTGCAAAAACCGCCCTCCCATGATAAAATGAAGGGAATTATTTGTTTGTAGTTTGCCATCTTACTTCTCCTCCTTCGTTGCCTCCTCAAACGCCTCGCCTGCATCCTTATCCTTCTTTTTCAGCATAGCGACAATAAAGCGTTTAAAAGAGAAATTAAACTTCACATTATGTATAGCGCACACATGACCTTTTATGCTATCCAGTTCAAATATGGCAGCAAATACAGAGCCTAACGCACCGCCTTCCTCGTATGTACCTATGCCCATAGGTTCAAGGAAAGATTTTCCAAGCAAAGCTCCCGTCATGATGTAAATCATGTACTCGATGAACTTGCAAACGGTTCTTCGCCCTGCTCTGCTATATCTGAACGATTCCTTTTTTACCTTCACACTCTCAGTCAGACCCAAGTAAAAGTCTGCAATTATCATGAAGATAATAAACAACACCATCCACCGCAGACCGTAAAACGTTTCTTCTATCTCTGTCGGAATGGTGTAATACGCTCCGATGCCTGCCAAGGCAACCAACGGATTTAGAATAAATGACGATTCCATCTTAGCCCTCCTAAAGAAAATCAACCATTCTGTAATAAGCATCACTGAACTCTGCCTTTCGTCTGAACTTCGCCCACATCCAAGGAATCGGAAGCAGTGTCTTCCAATTATCCTTGGCCAAGACGTCATAGGCGGCAGTGTAGTACGGCATATCACAACTTGACCACAATACGCGCCAATCGGGCTTCTTAACGCTCAGTTGCACGCATTGAATATTACTGAATCCTTTGAGGCATTCGGCAAGTTTTCGGAAATTTTCGTAAACCTCCGTGCCTTCTTCGCATTCTCCTTCATAGGTAAGCAGATACTTCGTCTTGACTGGCGAAGATGCTGCAATGCCGTTTAGTTCTGCCATGAGTTTTAGCAGGGATTTCTTAGCTTTCCAAAGCCCATGTGCGGCAACGAATCTTCCTCTGCCCTTGTCCCATTTCAAGCGAAGGTCAAACAGACGGCAGCCGCATCTGTGCTGTTGCACCAAGGTTTTTGACTGGCATTTTGAAAACGCGGAGACAAGGAACGACAAAAGGCCGTCACCTTTCTCTCCTGTAAAGCTGTTATGTGATGCAATTTTAATCATGTCTTTCAGTTTTAATGGTTCAACGTTCCTGCCTCTTCCAGTTTATCAACGAGTGTTTTGCAGATAATTCGTAGATGGTTGATGGCAAACTTTGCTTCGTCAAGAGTGGTGACGCTTGGCACGGCCTTCAAGAACTCGTACTCACTTTGCAGATTGAGGTTGGCTTTCTTTACGCCGCCAAGAGTATCAGCTTTGGCAGGAAGTAGTTCAAGTAGGCCAACGCTTTCATCGTCAATGTAGTCGCCTTTATCACTATTATCACAATGAGTAGTAAGACCCTTCCCGATTTTTACAAGACCTGCTGCTTCTTGGGATGCTGTAGTATTAATTCTGCCAGTAACGATTGGAAGGAGAGATGCACTGCTGTAAACTTTCTCCAATTCTTCGTAAGTAGCCACATCGAACACAATGCCCCCTGTCTCTTCATAAAGCACTGATTTCAAAGCCATAGCGCCATTGAAAAAAAATAAGATGGGAATTAGGTCCCACCATAAGTCGGAACCACCTCCGCCTGTAAAGTGTTTCATTTCTATTGAATCATAATCAAATACAAATACAATATCATTTGCCAAACTATCAAATCCTGCATTGAAAGTCTTTTCGTCTACGCCTATAATTTTTTCTGATGCAATTCTTTTGCCCAACCCACCTACATCATAAACATCTGAAAACCAATAAAAAGGCTTTCCGTTTATCAAGGATGCGACTATAATATATGATTTATAGAAATTTTCTTCTGTCGCTGTTTCTGGGTAATTCAAATATTGAAGTTCATTTCCATTTAATTGCGTCAGCACGGCATCATACTTTGCATACTCATACGATGTGTATAACTTCACTACCTTCAAATCCTTCTTCTTCGGGCTGCAAAATTTCTCCCCATTCATCACGATGTCTCCCTCTGTCGTGAAATGAATAATCGCGGGATTCGTAGCCTTCAACGCATCCGCTGTCGAAGTGTTCACGTCAAATCTAAATATGCGACCTTCAAGCTTTTTCCAATCTACTGTTGCCATAACCTTATAAAATAACAACATTCTCTGACAATGTGAAATGACAACATCTGCACATTGCCAAAGAATGTTTGGCCCGAAGGCCGTTTAACCACACTTAGTTAATAATTAATTTTTTACTTGTTTTTATTCTCCCCTCCGACAAGATTAATATTCGTAATCTCGATAACGTTCAGAAGGCGCATCGTAAACTCATGCCATTCCTTTTCAAATGGTGCAACCATCTCGGGCGTGACGTGAATCTTATTCAGCGTACCAATGATGTTGACGATAAATCCTTTGACGTTAACAGCTTCAAACATACCTTGGTCGTGCGTCATGAAGAACTCGTACAAATCAATCCAGCAAAGACCCTTAAACACTACGTCTTTTAGGATATTGGTCGTGTGCGTCAGAGATTCTTTTCGCATTCGGTAGGTGTAACCGATAGTGTCGGCATACGCAACCTTGTTGGCGAAGAACATCATCGGAATAATTGTCGGCGTGTCCTCGATATAGCGTCTATCGCTATATGGGACTTTGTTGCATAGTTCCTTGCGGATAATCTTGTTATTCATGAAAACAATGCGCTCGCCCCAAAACTTGGCAACCTTGTCGCGGCCTTCCGTAACACAGTTTCCATAGCTCGTTGCATCCCATGAGCCATCCTCTTTGAGGATTTTCACGCCGCCGCTGACAATATCCGCGCCCGTGGCATCGGCTGTGGCAAGCAGTCTCTTGACAAAATCAAGGTCTATGTAATCATCGCCATCAAGCGTCATTACATAATCTGCACTTGCATAGTCAATGCCTCGTCTGCGCGAAAGGCCAGCGCCAACATTCTCTTCATTCTCCAAGAGAGTAATTCCCTTGATTCTTCTGAGGATGTCAAGCGTGCCGTCTGTTGACTTATCTTCAACGACAATAACCTCACACTTCTCTGTCAAGTTTTTCATACGCTTCTCGTTTGAGTGTGGCGTATAGCTCTGAATATTCGTTGAGGATTATGATTTTCAATTTCACGTCCTCCTTATCTTCTTCTATGTTATAGACGGAGCAATCGCTGCATTGCCAATCTTCATCAACGATTAATTCAACTTCGTAATTTTTCTTGCCAATCTCCATGTAGAAGTTGGCAGTGAGATAACCGCGTGTGCGGCAGATACACTGCTCTTCCGCATCCTGCATCAGCAATTCTCTTATCTCAGCAATTCTCTTAATCTTATTCATACAACAAGGTTTTAATTAGCTCAGATAGGTGGACTTGAACCACCTGTGCCGCCAAGTCCAAACACAAACGAAAGGTGAATGCGCCAGCTATCGGCATATCTGAGGAGGATATAAAGAATTTATGTAGTAGTTACATGATAGTTACATGATAGTTACATAACTTCTCGTGGCAGCTCACGCGGTATGGATGATGCCGAACCTCATCCGTTTACAACTTCACGACATAGATAGTTACTATCACGTGATGCCACTTTTTCGGGGATTTGGGCCTTGCTACTTATAAATTCACTTCCGTACCCCTTTACCAATAAGTCAAAGAACACTTTTCGCTTGTGAGCCACGGCGGAATCGAACCGCCACACACCATCAACAACTCAATTCTCACAACACAATGAATGGTGTGCAACCATTAGGCTCTGTCTCGTTTTTCTCGGCAAGCAAGCCGACGACGATTAGTCAGATTATCGCGAGACGTGAAAAATAAAACACAGAACGCTTTCCAACTTACGTGGATATTTGTATATTTGCGGTAACAAGTTGTATAACTTGTTCCGTAACACGTTGCAAAGGTATAAAGAAAAAATATACTTACCAAGTAAAAAGAGGGAAAAGTTTACGTGTTTAATATACTTTAATATATAGCATTATGAGCAAATTAAAGCAATATTTTGATAGTCAAGGAATTAGGCAGGTTGATATTTGTAATATACTCGGGAAGTCAAAAGCTCAAATTTCTAACTATTTGACTGGGAAGGTTCCGTTCGGGAAAAAAGCCGCAAAGGAATGGAGTAACGCGTTTGGCTTGTCGGAATCCTGGCTTCTCACGGGTGAAGGTGAAATGTTGCGCAAAAATGCACCGCAACCAACAGTGCAACAAAACAACCATCACTCACCAGGAGCGAGAATGGAGAATAATTACTATATGCGTGGAGGGGCGGAAGGCGGCAACATCGCCGCACAGAACTTGGAGGTAAAAAGCGCATCCGAAGACGCACGTCCAATCATTCCATCATATATGTACAATATGCCAGACTATGATATATATGCAAACATAAAGAATGGTGCTGCAAACATGGAGATATTCTCTGTAGAAGGATTCATGAAGCAGATAGATATTATATACAGAGTGCAGGATAATTCCATGACACCATCCTTCACCAGCGGAGACCTCATAGGCATCAGAAGACTGCCAGAGACAGAACACATCGTTAACGGAGATTATTATGTCATTGACACGAAACCGCATGGCGTACGTCTCAGAATCCTCATTGAGAATGCTGATTCATACACCCTGCGGACGACAGATGCCAACCGCGACAGATATACCGACTTCAACGTAGCCAAAAGCAAAATCATCAGTATCTTTGCCGTTGTATTTCTTTTTAGACATAGCTTCGTCTAATGGAAAGGAAAAGGGAATCTCAAAGAGAACTTGCCAAATTTCTTTACGACTTGGCAAAGACAACATTTGCAACAATGGTTGTTGGTTCGTTAGTTTCGCTTGCAGGACTGACAAACGGGAATTATGTGTTATACATCCTCTCAATGATTATCGGGGTAACATTAGTTACAATTCTTGCATGTACCGCAAATGGCTTAAAAATTATGACAAAAGAAACGTCAAGACAAAATGAAGTAATAATAATAGTATCATGAAGAACATCAATTTAACAAAGAAACATTACTTAGTTTTTGCTCTATCATTATGCTTATTAACTATAATAGGTGTAATAATAGGGATATGGTTTCACAGTGGACTGCTTCCTAAAAACTTATACTTACAAGAAGTCTACGATGTAAAAATCGTTCATACAAACGCCCGATGTGGAACAATTAGACCTCAGGGAATAACAATAACGCCAAGGATAATTAGTAAGGAAAATTTTTTCCGTGAAAAATATTTCGAGGAGTTTAGAACGTGTGGCGTATGCTTCAATGACAGACAATTTGAAAGGTATGAAGATGCCGTGAATGAAGCAACGAAACAAAAGAAATAATATTTGTATATTCAAAAGCCCTACCTTAATCGATAGGGCTTTAAAATTTCCCACCCATGAAATACAGCATACTATTCTCCCCAGATACACGTGGAGACCTCAGATTAACTATACGGTATCAGATGAAGCGTTTTACCTTCTCCCTTGGATATAAGGTCGACTCTGCCAAATGGGATAGGGATACGCAACGGTGTAAACGAAACACAACGCATGGCGAAGAAAAGGTACCTGCGTCAAGAATAAATACGGAGATACAGCGATACGAAAGCGAAATAATCCGCTTGGCAGATGCGTACAAGGAGACACCGACATACGACCAGTTTAAGGAAGACATTTCTTCCTTGTTTAGAATAAAAGAGGACGGGATTTCAAAAAATAAAAACCTGTTTGACCTCTATAATAAATACGTAGAAGAGGCTGGGAAAGAAAGTGGATGGTCATCATCAGTAAGGTATAAGCATAATCAGATATGGCATAACTTGTACGACTTCTTGCCATCGGCAAAAATAGAAGACATAAACGCTGGCATGCTCTCTAAATTTCGCGATTACCTTATTACGAAAGGCTATCAGAACGAGACAGTAAAGAAGAAAATATCCATGCTTAAATGGTTCTTCCGATGGCTCGTCACAAAGGGCATCATTAAGGATGTGAGCTTTACTACTTATCGGGCAAAATTAAAGCGCTCAAATAACACGGTTGTCTTTTTAACTTGGGAAGAGCTTATGAAAGTCTATAATTACCCGTTTAATGAGGGTTACTTATCACGAGCGAGAGATGTATTCTGCTTTTGCTGCTTCACTTCCTTGCGCTATTCCGATGTCGCCAAACTGAAGAAATCCGACATACAAAATGGAATAATCAATGTCATAACCCAGAAGACAAATGCCGCTTTAAAAATCGAATTGAACAAATACTCCAGTTCAATCCTTGATAAATACACGAAAATGGAAGGAGACAAAGCATTGCCAGTCGCATCCAACCAGAAGATGAACAACTACATAAAAGAAGTATGCCGCCAATGTGAGTTAAACGAAGTCATAACAAGCACACATTATGTAGGCGATAGAAAAATAACAGAGAGCAAGCCCAAGTGGAAGGCAGTTGGCACACATTGCGGTCGTCGTACATTTATCTGTAATGCGCTCATGCTCGGAATCGCGCCGTCTATCGTCATGAAGTGGACGGGACATTCCGATTATAGAGCCATGAAGCCATATATAGATATAGCCGACGAAGCCAAGAAAAAACGCCATGAATTTGTTCGATAAAATATAGCGAGTTACGAAAAGTGTCACACATTATGTCACACATTTTTCACAACTCACTGAAAATCAACAATAATTGTGCGCCTGATAGGACTCGAACCTACACGTCGTAAAACACCAGATCCTAAGTCTGGCGCGTCTACCAATTTCGCCACAGGCGCTATTCATTTGCAAAGATAGCGATTTTTTTCGGAATACCGACTGACTCTTCGGAGGAAAAATAAAAGCGCAGGCCAACTTCGCATGATTTGTCCGTTGGTCTGCGCTTTTTACTTAGATGTATGATGGTCGATGAAATCAGCACCTATTATAATATACATACTGACTGGCCTTCTATTTCCAGTGTATCCCTCCGTCCTAAACACTCGGAAGTTCCCACATATTATTACGTCGCCGACAGGCGAGACGTCAACGCCAGTTTGGCACCATTGTACCAACGCGGTAATAGGCTTTCAACTGGATGTCGTAGATCAATGTGGAATAGGCTGGAATGTTTGCAAGGCCGTTCACACCGTTGCCCAACTCGCTCGGGATGTACACCTGCCAACGGTCTCCGATGTGCATATATTGGAGCGCCGTGGTGAGGCCCTCCACGTTGTTGCTGACGGCCACCTTGTTTGGCATGCAATAGAGCGGACTGAATATGTCGGCTTCATTCTTGCTAACACCAGAATAGCTGACGAGCTTGCCGAGTTTTTTTGACTCGGCATCTTCTCCCAGTTCGTTGGGGATGGTGCGCGTCATGAAGTTGACACGCACGGTGTCGGTGTAAAGCGGACAACCGCTTCCTGTTCCGCGCTCCTTGATGAAGACGGCGATGGAGTCGGTCGGAGAGCCCGTTTGGGTGGCATCGTTGTACATCGAACAATAGATGCGCCAGTCGCAATGGGCTTCCCAGTCGTTGCCATATTGGGCTTTGGCGGCGGCAATGGCATTCTTGGCCGTATTCATTGTCTCGGTGAAGTAACTGCTGTTGCGTGCTTGCCAATTGGCATACTGCATGTCTTCTGTGCTCTCGGTTTCCTCGCAGGATGTGAAAGCAAACAGAAGGGTTGGCAGGACGAAAATGAATTTTAAAAGTCGCTTCATGGGCTTTGGGAATGTAAGTTGACGGTCAAAGTTAATGTATGGCCTTGAAGTTCGGGGCAACCTAAAACTGCCGTTTGGCGGCAACGATGAAAGCGCATGGATGGCTAGAACGCTCATCTGCTTTTCATTTCAGAATGCGCAACGATGCAAAAGCCGTTTGGTCTGCTTTGAACGCCTACCAAAAGTTCTGGGGAGAAATGTTTTGTGCTTCTCCCCAGATTGGATATTTCTTTCGTAATACGGCTCTGAGCGTATCAGAGTTTCTTGAGCAGAGACGTGATGCTGACCTTGTCTTCGATGAGCGAACGCAGGCTGTCGATTGAAACGCGCTGCTGCTCCATGGTGTCACGGTTACGCAATGTGACGCAGTTGTCGTTGAGCGTGTCGTGGTCGACGGTGATGCAGTAAGGCGTACCGATGGCATCCTGGCGGCGATAGCGCTTGCCGATGGAGTCTTTCTCGTCGTATTTGCAGTTGAAGTGGAACTTGAGGTCGTCCATAATTTCGCGTGCCTTCTCAGGCAGTCCGTCTTTCTTGACGAGCGGGAGCACGGCGAGCTTCACTGGGGCGAGGGCTGCTGGCAACTTGAGGACTACACGGGTTTCTCCGTTTTCGAGCTTTTCTTCCTGGTAGCTGTGGCACATCACGCTGAGGAACATACGGTCGACACCGATAGAGGTTTCGATGACGTAAGGGATATAGCTCTCGTTGGTCTCTGGGTCGAAGTACAATATCTTACGACCTGAGAACTTGGCGTGCTGCGAGAGGTCGAAATTGGTGCGTGAGTGAATACCTTCCACTTCCTTGAAACCGAACGGCATCTTGAATTCGATGTCGGTGGCGGCGTTGGCGTAATGGGCCAACTTCTCGTGGTCATGATAACGATAGCATTCGTCACCGAATCCGAGGCCTTCATGCCAGGCGAGACGGGTTTTCTTCCAGAACTTGAACCATTCCATTTCTGTTCCCGGCTTCACGAAGAACTGCATTTCCATCTGTTCGAACTCGCGCATGCGGAAGATGAACTGACGCGCAACAATCTCGTTACGGAAAGCCTTGCCAATCTGTGCGATACCGAAGGGGAGCTTCATGCGACCCGTTTTCTGCACGTTGAGGTAGTTGACGAAGATTCCCTGCGCGGTCTCTGGACGGAGATAGATGGTTGAAGCGCCATCAGCCGTTGAACCCATCTCGGTTTTAAACATGAGGTTGAACTGACGGACGTCGGTCCAGTTGCGTGTACCAGAAATGGGGCATACGATTTCTTCGTCGAGAATAATCTGCTTGAGTTCAGCAAGGTCCATCTTATTCATGGCCTGAGCATAACGCTCATGGAGGGCGTCACGCTTGGCCTGGTGTTCCAACACACGTGCGTTGGTTGAACGGAACTGAGCCTCATCGAAAGCTTCGCCAAAACGTTTGCGAGCCTTGGCCACTTCCTTTTCGATTTTCTCGTCGTATTTTGCAATCTGATCTTCAATCAGGACATCGGCACGATAGCGCTTCTTTGAATCGCGGTTGTCAATGAGGGGATCATTGAAGGCATCAACGTGTCCGGAAGCCTTCCAGATGGTTGGGTGCATAAAAATGGCTGAATCGATGCCCACGATGTTTTCGTGAAGCAGCACCATTGACTGCCACCAATATTGCTTGATGTTATTCTTGAGTTCTACACCATTCTGACCGTAGTCATAGACAGCGGCAAGACCGTCATAAATTTCGCTTGAGGGGAACACGAAACCATATTCCTTGCAATGCGAAACGATTTTCTTGAAAACGTCTTCTTGAGCCATTATATTTGTTGCTTTAGATTTGTTACTATATTTGACTGGCGCCCCAAACACATGCAGCCTAAACACCGCTGAATATTGAGCGCCCATTATTTCCGCAAAGGTACGAAAAAAGTTGGGAATGTGGTCAAAACGTCTTTGCCATTATCATTTGTTTGGATTCTAAGGGCACTCAAATCCAGTATCTTTTCACATTTCGCCCTCTGTATGAATGGAAATCCACAAATTATGCTTACCTTTGTTGTAAGGTAAAACGCATTACTAACCAACGCATAACTCATAGGAATCATGATCGTACATATCGCCAACCCGATATACGACTCTGTCTTCAAATACATCATGGAAGACGAGCGTATTGCCAAGACGGTGCTTTCCGCCTTGCTAAAGAAGGAAGTGCTGCATGTCACGATGCGGCCTCACGAATATGCCAACACTTCACGAGACACGCTTTCGATGTTCCGCATCGACTTTGCGGCGACGGTCTGTGAGGAAGACGGTTCGCAGCAAGTCATCTTGATTGAACTCCAGAAAACATGGCTGGACACTGAGACGCTGCGCTTCCGACAATACCTCGGCGTGCAATACAGCAACAAAAACAACATACAGGTCGACTCCAAGAAAGGGTACGCCTACCCGATGGTGGCGGTCTATTTGCTGGGACACTGCGTGGGAGACATTCCCGACCCAGTCATCTACGTCAACCATAAGGCTTATAACTACGACGGACAGGAGGTGTCGAAAGGTATGCCGAACCCGTTTGTAGAAAGTCTGACGCACAACAGCATCATCGTACAGATTCCCCTGCTCCGTGGACAGGTCAACAACCGACTGGAGAAGGTGTTGAGCGTGTTCGACCAAAGCAAAAAGAACACACGCGACGCCCAAGTGCTCAACATCGACGAGACGTGCTATCAAGACGATGCCGACATCATGTACCTAATCCACCGACTGACTGCCGCCGCAGCAGACGCGGACGTAAGGACGGACATGAACGTTGAAGACGAATACTTCTCAGCCATTGAAGACCGCGACACGGCCATCATGAAAAAAGACCAGGAGCTGAAGCAGAGGGAATCCGAGCTGAAACAAAAGGAGTCTGAGATTAAGCAGAAAGACGAAGACCTCAAGCAGAAGGATGAAGACCTTAAGCAGAAGGACGAAGACCTCAAACAGAAGGATCTCATGCTCAAAGCTATGGTCAATGCCATGATTGAGAAGGGGATGGACATTCAGGACATATCTCTTCTTGTCAATAAAGACGTTGCGTTCTTGGAAGAACTCATAAAATAGCATTCGACGGATGCTTCTTGAATGCCATCGTCTTTCAGAACAAGCGCCAACAGATAGGTGCGCCAACAAAAAAGAAACCCCAAACTAAATATGCCTTCTAACATCAAAACGAATTCTTTGCGTGCCTGGTTTTTGGCAGCACGCCCGAAAACCCTCACAGCAGCTTTGGTGCCTGTAGCGATTGCCAACGCACTGGCTTTTGTCGCAGCCAAAGAATCTCTTCATAGTTTTTCCACAACCATCATGGGGCTCACGTTGCTTTTCGCTGTCGTGATGCAAATCATGGCCAACTTCATCAACGACTATGTGGACTTCATCAACGGTACCGACGACGAAACACGCATCGGACCAGAGCGGGCCTGCGCCATGGGATGGATTTCGCCGCAGGCCATGCGGATAGGCATCGGTGTTTCTCTGACATTAGCGATGTTCATCGGCCTGTATGCCGTCTTCGCCTTTTTTGAAGTATTCGGGCACATGCCTTGGCCCATGTTTGGCGTCGGCTTCCTCTGCATGGTCTTTGCTTTTCTCTATAGCACCTATTGCAGCTACCATGCCTTAGGCGACCTCCTCGTATTGGTGTTCTTCGGTTTCATCCCTGTTGCAGGCACTTACTATCTGCACTTTGCGACCTGCAACGAAGCTGGACTATGGCCGATTGCTCTGGGATGCGGCACCGCCATGTGCACGCTGCTTACGGTCAATAACATCCGCGACCGCCACCAGGACAAAGAACACGGGAAGACTACACTCGTTGTGGTGTGTGGGGAGAAACTGGGATTCCTACTCTACTTGATACACGGCCTTATCGCTGCCGCATGCCAAGGTTATTTTCTCTCCCGCCACACGGCCATCGGCATAGCAACAGGAACGGCAGCCGCGACCTGCATATTCAACCTCCTCGCCTTTATGAGAATCAAAAAGATTGGCAACGGTAAAAAGCTCAACAAGATGCTGGCCGTCACCTCACTCATCATTCTTTTCTACGGTGTTTCAACCATAGCGGCCCTGCTCTTGTAGAACACACGATAGGTCTGACCACCATCTCATTCAGACAACCGACTTTTGTTTTTCATTAACCAACAAAACTCAAATACATCATGAAACGATTAGCCTCTCTAATTGCATGTTGCGCCGCCTGCCTCACATTGGCCGCCTCTGCCAGCACCGTTTCTGCTCCTTCCATCGGGAACAATGTCCCCAATGATCTTCCGTCTGAAACAAAACACACTGCCAAATATATCAAGACGCGCCTACAACTTATTTACGCCTTGGCTTTCAATTCTGTTGAGACGGGAAGAACCTCGGTATCTTCTTATTTCTTCGCCGAAGAGTTTCGTTCGGCCTATAGTACGGCGAAACAATTGACACCCGAAGGCGAAACAGGATATTACGACTTCTCGCCCTGGCTCCGCACACGAGACTGCAAAAGTCCGCGTGCTGAAATCGAACGCGTACGCGACATTTCCGCCACCAGTGCCATCGCCGACATCAAGGTATTTCCTAATGGCGACAGCCAAGACGGAGTCTGTGTCATGGTGCGCCTGCGCTTTGAATATGGCGACTGGTTTATCGCCAACTTCAACAACGACCTCGAGGGCCTGCAAGAATATATCAACCGACAAAAATAAACGATTCAATCCATGCAGGCCGAACGGCGGCTTCCCGTCGCTCGGCCTGCGATTTTTCACCCCATGCAACTTTTTCAGGAAGAAAATCACCACCACGGCCGCATTGAAGTAATCTGCGGTTCCATGTTCTCTGGCAAAACCGAAGAACTCATCCGCCGCCTGCGCCGCGCAAAAATAGCCAAGCAGAAAGTAGAAATATACAAACCAGCCATCGACACGCGTTATAGCGACGAGGATGTGGTATCTCACGATGCCAATGCCATCCACTCCACCCCAGTAAGCACAGCGGCAGCTATCGTTGAACTGGCCAAAGACGCCGAAGTTGTTGGCATTGACGAGGCGCAGTTTTTCGATGACGAACTGGTGCGCGTATGCATCAATTTGGCCGACGCAGGCAAGCGCGTCATAATTGCAGGTCTCGACATGGATTTCCAGGGTGTCCCCTTCGGCCCCATGCCCGCACTCTGTGCCGTTGCCGAAGACGTGACAAAGGTCCACGCCATCTGCGTCCGCTGTGGCGGTCTTGCCCACGTGTCACACCGCATCGTCCCTAACGCACAGCGCGTTTTGCTCGGCGAACAAGACGAATACGAACCGCTCTGCCGCAGTTGCTATAACAAGTTGAAGGAGAATCAATAAGAGAAGCGCCACCGATTCTGATTAAGAAGTCATAAGTAAGACCATCGGCTTAAGTAGGTCATCAAAATATTACATGAATGCTGGGAAGATTATTCCTTATTTTCAAATGTAAAAATAATCCTGAACACCCACTTAATATTCTCCTTTACCACCCGACATTATTTACGACCACCTGCCTATGAAATATTTTCTCATTGCCGGCGAAGCCAGCGGCGACCTCCATGCGGCCCACCTTATGCAGGCGCTCCTGCAAGAAGACCCTGATGCGGATTTCCGCTTTTATGGGGGCGACGAAATGCAGCGCGTAGGGGGCAAATTATTGTGCCACTACAAGCATCTGGCCTACATGGGCTTCATCCCCGTTCTGCTTCATCTGCGAACCATCTTGCGCGGCATAAAACACTGCAAACAGCAGATTGCCGAATGGCAACCAGACGCGGTGATTCTGGTGGACTATCCGGGATTCAACCTCAAGATGGCCCGTTACGTGACGCAAGAACACATCTGCCCTGTCTTCTATTACATCTCGCCCAAAATTTGGGCCTGGAAGGAACACCGCATCAAGGCCATTCGCCGCGATGTGACGCACCTCTATTCTATCCTGCCCTTTGAAGTTCCCTATTTCGAACAACGCCACAACTATCCCATCACCTATGTGGGGAACCCAACGGTTGACGAAGTGGCAAACTACCGTTTGAAACACCCAGACCAGCGCCGCGACGAGCACCTCATCGCCTTGTTGCCCGGTTCGCGCCGACAAGAAATTGAAGACAACTTGAGCCGCATGCTTCAAGCGGTCATGCCACTGCGCGAAAAAGGTTTCCGGCTGGCCATCGCTATCGCGCCCTCCATGCCGCAGGAAGTATACAAGCACATCTTTGAGCGTGCCCAACTGCGGGAAGAGGACGTGGAAATGATCAAAGGAGACACCTACGGACTGCTCTCACGCGCTTCTGCTGCCCTCGTAACGAGCGGAACAGCCACCCTTGAAACGGCGCTTTTCCGCGTACCGCAAGTGGTGTGCTACTATGTCGCCTGCGGTCGTTTCGTTTCCTTTCTCCGTCGCCATCTTCTCAAGGTGCCATACATTTCTTTGGTCAATTTAGTCTGCAACCGCAAAGTCGTACCAGAACTTGTGGCCGATGGCATGACGGTCAGCAACGTCAGCAACGCCCTTCTTCCCCTGCTTCCCGGCGGCAACAAACGCCAGGAGATGCTCAACGGATACGAGGAAATGGCACAACAATTGGGGGCGCCAGGCGCACCAGAACGCGCCGCCAAAGACATCGTTGGCAGGTTACGGAAATAAAACAGTCTACCATACAGACAGGAGCATCCAACAGCATACGCCACCAACAACATAAGCACCCAACAACATACACCTACAAGCAAACGCAAGTCCACACGACAAGCAAATATAAGCCCACTACAACCAAGAACAGGGACGGTCTTCTGCAAAATGTGCAGCAGAAGACCGTCCCTGTTCTCTTTTACTATACATCCCTTATATATTATATATAAGTGGGCATCAACTCCCCTCCATCACGAATCAGCGGGTGCGCCGTAAGCCTCAGCCCATCCTTTCCTTCAAGGAAAAGTGAAGCGGAATCTGGCACGAAAAAAATCCGCACACAGATTCCGCTTAGCAAACGCTGAACACTGCCTTGAAAGGGCCTTGTTCAAATTATCTCACATTCCAATTACTTAGTAATGATGAAAAAATAACTTGGCCAATTTTGAAGAGTAAGGAATTATATTCTTATGCCCTGCCTTTTTGCTGTTTTTGAAATTTGTCATCGGTCACATAGCCCCGCTATGCTCCCTCTTCCAAATTCCAAAACCAACAAAAATACAGGTCAAAATTGGTCAACTTATTCTTTCACCATTACTTAGTTTCAGCCTCTTCCGCCTCCTTTTTCACGGCAGTGGCCTTCTTGGCAGACGCCTTTGCAGCTTTGGCAGGCGCTTTCTTGGCAGCCGGTTTCTTGGCGGGAGCCTCTTTCTCCAACTTGGCAAGCATGTGCTGCAACTTCTCGATTTCCTTGTTCTTCACTTCCAGTTCCTGGTCTTGGTTCTTGATGGTCGTGAAGAGCGATTCAAGCTGTTCGTTGTCAACATCCTCCGGATAGAGGTTATTCACGCGAGAGATGAAGTCGCCAAGGATATTCATGTAGTTGGTGAAAGCATCGTAGGGCGAAGAATAAATACCGCGGTAGCCGCCGTAAGAGCTGGCTTTCGTGCTCATAAAGCGGAGGTTGTTTGAAGCCTGGAGATAGTCCCAGTCTTGCTTCAAGCGGCGGTCGCCAGCGATACGCACACGGTCGGCAATGCTATAAAGTTTTTCAAAGGCCTCACGCTGCATCACGTTGCCGAGCCACGGCGAGAGGTCGCGTTCTTCGTCCACCCAAGAGATAGGGTATTCCACGTTGAGGTCGCCCGACGACTTGATCTTCGAGCAGATTTCCGATGGCGTTGAGAACACGATGCCGCGCTGGCGGAGCTGTTCTGGCAAAGCCTTCATAAACTCGAGGATATTCGAAGACAACGGCTGGAAGATACCGAGAGCGCAGAGCTCCATGAAGAGGTTAATCACCTGGTCTTCCTCTGGCAACTGGGCAATCCAGTCGGCATAACGGTCGGCAAAGAGCGGATATTCGTTCCAAGAAGAATCGTTGAAACGATAACTGATGTCCTCCGACAAACTGTAGTCGCGCAGGAGGAGCTTCAGTTTCGGGTTGCGGTTGCAGTTGTAAACGAAGTGCGGGCTCTTCCATCCCAACACCTGCTTAGCACCTTCTGCCAACATACCCTTAAAGCCCATGCTGGCCACGAGTTCTCCGATTTCGTCAGAGTAGATGAGGCAAGAGTTGCGGAAGATTTTCGGTTCCTGTCCGAAGAGCGACTTCACCTTCTTGCAAAGGCGCGTCACTTCTTCCTTGAAGCATTCAGGGTTGGCCAGAGAAGAGAAACCGTGGGAATATGGTTCAGCGAGAAATTCCACGCAGCCCGTGTCGTTGAGTTTCTGCAGGAGTTCAATCACCTGCGGAGCGTGGTTTTCAAGTTGCTCAATGGCGCAGCCAGAGAGCGAGATGGCGCATTTGAAGTAGCTGCCATAGCGTTCAGCCATTTCGATGAGCGCGTTGAGTGCCGGCACATAAGAGTTGTCGGCAGTTTCAGTGATAGAGCGCGCGTTTTCGTAGTCGTCATAATAATAATGGTCTGTGCCGATGTCGAAGAAACGATAGCGCTTGAGATGGATGTTTTGGTGTATCTCGAAATATAAGCAAATGGTCTTCATAGGGATATCTTGTTTTTGCAGACATCCGCCGCAAGAGACTTCGGCGGAGTCAATTGAATGTGTTAACTACTCTTATTTGTGATTGTAATTTTGAAGCACCTGCTGGTAGACATCGTAAATGCGCTTGCCCACTTTCTCCCAGGTGATTTGGTCAACCTCCTTGATTCCTTCCTCCTGAAGATACTGATAGAGTCCTTCGTTGGTACAGAGGGAATACATGGCATCAGCCATCGCATTGATATCCCAGTAGTCTGTCTTGATACATTTGTCGAGAATTTCCGCACATCCGCTCTGATAGCTGATGATGGACGGCACGCCACACTGCATGGCCTCAAGAGGCGAAATACCAAACGGCTCGCTCACAGACGGCATCACATAAACGTCGCTGTCGCGGAACACCTCGTAGACCTGTTTTCCCTTCATAAATCCTGGGAAGAAGAAGCGGTCGGCAATACCCTTCTCCGCCGCCATCTCAATCATGGCGTTAAGCATATCTCCAGAACCGGCCATACAGAAGCGCACATTGCGCGTGCGTTGCAGCACGAGCGAGGCCGCCTCAACGAAATATTCCGGTCCCTTCTGCATCGTGATACGTCCGAGGAAAGTCACCACGCGTTCCTTACGCTCCGTGTGGGGTTTGCGCTGTGCGACCATCTGCTTCACCTCGTCGGAGAGCGGATAAACGGCGTTGTGCATAGCGATACACTTAGCTGGATCCTGGTGGTAGTGTTCAATCACCGTGCGTCGCGTCAGTTCAGACACACACATGATGCAATCGGCATGATCCATACCGTCTTTTTCAATACTGTAAACCGTTGGGTTGACATTACCTCTTGAGCGGTCGAAGTCAGTGGCATGCACGTGAATCACGAGCGGTTTTCCACTCACGTTTTTGGCGTGAATGCCAGCCGGATAAGTCAGCCAGTCGTGTGCGTGAATGATGTCATATTCCTGTTGACGAGCAATCACGCCAGCCACAATGGAATAGTTATTGATTTCGTCGTAGAGATTATCGGGGTAGCGTCCAGAAAACTCGATACATCCCAAATCGTCCGTCATACGGTATGAAAAATCGGCATAGATATGGTCGCGCAGGGCATAATATTGCTCTGGCGTCATTTTGTTGCCAAGGCGTTGCTTGACATAGTCATAGTCAACGTCACGCCAAACGATGGGTGTTTCGCTCAATCCGATGATGTTCATGAAACTCTTGTCTTCGTCGCCCCAGGGCTTCGGAATACAAAAAGTGATTTGCATATCGGGTTGTTTGGCCAGTCCGGCAGTGATGCCATAGCTGGCTGTTCCGAGTCCGCCCAAGATATGAGGAGGGAACTCCCATCCGAACATTAATACTTTCATAAATTGGTATTAGCTGTTAATGCCACGGTAAGCAATGGTGAAAAACAAACTTCAACCATTACTAAAGAGACGTTATCCGCGCGATATTTTGCGGAAGCTTCCCCGCCATGGCTATGGTGATTAGTTGCTTGGCGAGAGCCGCACTGGTCGTGCCGCTCTCCGCCATCCCCAGAGAAAATCTCCGGCAACAACATTGTTTTAATCTTCCGCGATTTGATATTTCTCCATCAAACGGATGGCCCGAAGAATACCGCTCACGTTCATGGCAAATGAGATGGCTCCACGTCCGTGGAATGGCGGGTTGCCGTCGAAAAGTTCCGGAATGGTGCCGATGCAGTGATAGAAGAGTTCTTCCTCAAAACCGATGAGCTTGCGTTCGATGTAGTTCACGCCGCTCATCTTGTAAACGCGCAGATAAGCCTCCAGATAGAAGCCAGTGAGCCAAGGCCATCCCGTTCCCTGATGGTAAGCCTGGTCGCGGTCGGCCTGTCGTCCCACATACATTGGAGAATATCCGCCGCTGTTTGGCGAGAGCGAGCGCATGCCCTTTGGCGTCATGAGTTCCTTCGTGCAGATGTCGAGCACGCCCTTGCGTTCCTTCATGCTGAGCGGAGAATAGTCGAGCGCGATGGCGAAAAGCTGGTTGGGACGTACGCTCCAGTCCATCATCTTGCCATCGACATAATCGAGCAGATAGCCGTGTTCGTTGAGGAACACCTCCTTGAAGGCCGTCGTCATCTTTTCTGCCTCGTCGGCATAATCCTGTGCGAGAATCATGCTCGTCTCGTCGCCCTTCTCTTTGAGCACCTGCTCGTAGAATTTCATGGCGTTATACCAGAGCGCGTTAAACTCAACGATATATCCTGAGCGCGGAATGATGGGGCGTCCGTTGGCCATAGAGTTCATCCACGTCACAGCGCGGTCGCGTCCGTTGGAATAGAGCAATCCGTTTTCGTGAACGAAGAGGTTTGAGTGGTGTCCGCCACGAACATATTCCATGATGTCCTTGAGCAGTTCGCCATACCTCTCCTGAAAATCTTGTGCAGACACATTCTTGCGATACTGCTGCAAGCACCACGTCGCCCAAAGCAGCGAATCTGGTTGCTCGATTTCGTAGATAGGCACCGTGACAGGCTCTTTGTTGATAAACTGGCGAATGGCTTCAGCGGCAGCGTCCATATACTTTTCATACTGCTCTCTCTCACCGATGGAAAGCGTCAAGCCCGGCATAGAGATAAACGTGTCGCGTGCACGGCACTTAAACCAAGGATACCCAGCGAGGATGTAGTGTTTTCCGTCTCTGCGGACATTAAACTGGTGTGCGGCGTTAACAAGGCAATGATAGAAGCTGTCGCGTTCGTCGAGCGCTTCGCGTTCTTCTTCCATATAGTGTCCCAAACGGTTCGGTGCCAATTCGTTCAGTGCAGCCGAGAACACAACAGACTGTCCTTTCTTGATTGGCATCTCGAAATAACCTGGCACGAGGAGGTCTTCTGTAGCGTCGTAGCCACGTTCGCGTTCCTTCGGGTAGTCGAGTCCGCGATACCAATCGGGGCAATAGTGGAATTCCGATTTGACGTTAGTCTGCATGAAGAGGTCGGGATAGCCCTGATAGAGGCACATCTTTATACCATTCTTCACCTCTGTGTATCCGCTGTTGGCAACAGAGTTTTCATGTGTCCACTGGCGCACACTTCTGAAGGCCAAGAATGGTTTCAGGCGCAGCGTGGTGGCCGAATGAGCATCGAGCAACGTGTAGCGGATATAAAACTGATAATCGTCGGTGCAGAATGCCATTTCCTTTTTGAGCAGCACGCCACCGATACGATAAATCCAGGTCGGCACCTTGTCCCATTGAAAGCTCACGATATACTTGTGTCCCTTAGGACTGTAATTTTCCCCTTGGTATTTATGAAGGCCGAGGTTGAACTCCGCGCCGTGCTGAATGATAGTTTCGTCGAGCGAGGAGAGCAACACATGGTTTTCGTCGTCCAGTTCGGGAACCGGAACGACCATGAGGCCGTGGTACTTACGGATATTGCAGCCAACCAATGTTGTGTTACAGTAAGCGCCAGAGCGGTTTGTGATCAGAAATTCCTTATAGAGGGAGTCCTGAAGGTTCGTCATCTGCGCTTTGTCAAATTTTAAGTAGCACATAGGTCAGAAAATTATAAGGTTTTATACGAATAACTTTGTGATTTTTAATTAAAGACTATCACTATTTGTCAAGTGAAGATTTTAACCCAACAGAATCTTGTGGATTCTATTGAGGTCTTTTTTACCTCTCAAAGGTAGTAAATTGTTAGGGGTAAGCCAAATTTTACAGGCAAAATATTTTATATTTGCTTTTTTTTACAAGCGCAGGACTAAAAGTTTGTCGTTTTCATGCCGCCAAGCCTGTTTTTCGGAGTGATATCGTCAAGGCTTCATCCCCAAAATCCGTGTTTTTCCCTCAAAAGCGAACATAACAAACGCAGCGAAAAAGTCCCCCAAAAATGCCTTTCCAATTCCCCCAAAAAGCAAGCAAAAATCCCGCCCCGAATCTGTTGTTGATTCGGAGCGGGAAACAAAATAAATCTTTTTCTATTTCTAACTTACCAAATATCCTCTGGCTCTACCCCATTGTAAACGGGGGTTGAAGCATATTCGAAGTAGTCGAGCTCCAGCTCGGCATCGAGTTTCTTCAAGGCCGATTTGAAGCGCAGGTAATAGGTCTTTCCTGCCTTCATATATTCGGTGCAGACAATCTTGCGGATGGCACACCATGAGCCGCCAAATTCGCGCAAAGGCTGGTCGGCGCGTCCCGTACTGTAGGTGAAGAACATCGGGGCCTTCATATAGCCTTGGTTACGCAGGTTCTTGTCGTTTTCGCGGTTGACCGTCTGGTCGTCGCCGTCCTTCACCCAAGGGATGTTGGGGATGTTGGAACCAGGAATCTGACGCATATCGTAGGGAAGACCCACGGGCGCGAGACGGTCGGGGTCGTCGCCGAAATAAATCTGCGCCATACCTCTAATCGGACCGTGGCTGAGTCCCAGGCGGATTTCGTAAGTACCGTCTTTCGGAACGGGCGGAAGCTTATAGATGAAGTCGTAGAGACCGAACACGCGGAACTCGTCGCCCCACATGGCCAGCCATCCAGAACCCTGCGCGTGGGTGTGTCCCATCTTCGTACTGCTGCTCTGGCGAATCATGCGCGAGAGATAGCCTGGGTCGAAAGCAATTTTGTAGTTTCCGCGATAGTTGTTTGTGGCCAGTTCAGGAAGCGTGGCGGCGATGTCCATGCGGATGCGGCGCTTGTAGAGTTCATCGCGCGTGCCTTCGTCGTTGACCAGAAGTTTGTTGATGGTGTGATAATAGCCGTTGAGGGCGTTGTTGTCGTTGTCGCCATTATCGGCATTGACGATGATGCCCGCATAGCCCGGCACCACGCCCGTTTCGTGATAGTCGTCCGTCGGGCCGTCGGCATAGAGCGAGATGCGGTTGAGATAGATTTTGTGGTCAACGTCGTGTTCAAATCCAGCGTCGCCCACCTGCGTGATTTTCAGCAGACTGGGGAATGCACCCATGGTGGTGTAGAACTCCCACACGTTGGTCGGCATATTAACGGTTTGCGGTGCGTTCCACTGGCCATACTTGTAGTTATACTCGTTGCAGTGATAAACGAGTTTGTTAAAAGGCATACGTCCGTAAACGAGGTGGTAGGCCACGAAACGGTTGATGGGGTTGTACGGATGCTTCAGATCGTCAAGGTGGTTCGAACCGTAAGCACTGGCCACATAATCCTTCAGTTTAGCCACGAAAGCGGCGCCGTTGATCAGGTTGCCCTCAGCGTCTTTTTCAACCTTGAGGCCCAATGTCTGCTCGTAGATGCTGTCGGGTTCCACAAAGGCGGTGTATCCGATGTAGCGGTGTTGTGCATAGACGTAGTCAAACTCGCCCATGTGCGTTTTCTCTTGTCGGCTGGAGTTCTCATACGATTTGTCGAGATACTCGTGCAGCGAGTCGCACAAAGCCGTATGGGTGAGCAAGTAGCTGAACACCTTGAGGTTATCGGCCTCGCCTATTTGCTCGTCGAGCGTGTTGAGCGACGGACTGATCACGCCGTCAACCACATGGATGAAACCGTTTGACACCTCGATGTCGCCCTTGATGATTCTCGACGTTCCGTTGATGATGAAAGTCGATGTGGAATCGAGCGAGCAAGAGAGCATACGGTCGGAGAGACAGGAGATGGGCAACGCACCGCTGCTGGGGAGGTCCGCGCTTTCGTAGGCGTTGTTTGAGCCATTGTCAATAATGCAGCTCTTGGCGAGCGTATTGGCGAGGTCGTCGCTCATCTCGTCGATAGAGGTGATGCCGTTCTCTGCCATATATTTCTCCACCGCCTCGTTTGTTGGCAGGAAGATGGTGTAGTTTCCTCTGGCAGAGAGCATGTTGTGGAGCGGAGACGCGCCCTCAACGTTGCCCAGTCTGACGCGGCGGAAAAGCGCGTTCATCAAGGAAAACTGACTGTTTTCGTCGATATAATCGGCTGCTGTCTGCATCTTCTTGATGGCGAAGTTCGACTCGTCAATTTCTTCCTTGCAGGAGGAGAGAAAAACGGGAGCGCCCATAAGAAGCAAGGCGCCGAGAGCACACAGTTGCCCCGAATGTTTGAAGAAATTCCTCATAGATGTTTCGTTTGTTTTTGAATGATTAGGCTGTTAAGTAGGTATTCAATATCACCTTATAATGTCAAAGCAGGGAAAACCCATTTTGATTTTACGCACCTATTTTGTTGCAGATGGCCCGCGCTCATCATTTTTCCTGCTTCTTCAGCAAGTCGCGGATTTCCGTGAGCAGTTGCACTTCCTCGCTGGGCTTCGCAGGTTCTGCGGGAGCCGGCACCTCTTGTTTCTTGCGATGGAGCTTAGAGATGAGGCGGATGAAGACGAAGATGGAGAAGGCGATGATGATGAAATCAAACGTGGCCTGCAGGAAGTTGCCATAGTTGAGCAACACGGCGGCCTGTTCCTGTCCATCCACCACCTGCGCTTCCTTGAGCGTGATGGAGAGGTCGGTGAAGTTCACGCCGCCACAGATGACGCCAATCAGAGGCATGATGAGGTCGGACACGATGGACGACACGATTTTTCCGAAGGCCGTACCGATAACAACACCAACGGCCATATCAACAACGTTGCCACGCATGGCAAACGCTTTGAAGTCTTGCAAGAATGTACTTTTTGGCATAGGTATATATTAAGTAATGGTAAAAAAATAACTTGACCAATTTTGTGGAGTAAGGAGTTATTTCT
>ERZ780128.121-NODE-121-length-37654-cov-5.196654_pt1 | contig 37654 bp, 34 predicted proteins | sample MGYA00511170_ERZ780128 | MGnify/ENA primary metagenome ERZ780128 (study PRJEB29588, sample SAMEA1970465) | human gut metagenome | biome: human gut; feature: human-associated habitat; material: faeces | place: Denmark | collected 2008/2010 ...
ATTTTTTTGCCTTCCTTGACATAAAATTAGCCGGACGCTAATATAATATTTAAAACTAAGAAAATACTTGTGATTTTATTCCAAAAATGCTACCATTAAATATCATGCGGAGTTTTGCTCAGGCAAAGCTCCTTTTTTATGAAACCTAACGCAATACAGGGAGGAAACAACCATGGCACTGATCATTCCAGCAAACTATGATCCCCACCTCACGGTTCGGGAGACTCAGGAAGCAATCAAATACATCCGCGATACATTCCAGAAGGAATTTGGCAAAGAGATGCACTTAGAGCGTATCTCCGCACCGCTGTTCGTCACCCAGTCCAGTGGTCTGAACGATAACTTAAACGGCGTAGAGCGTCCGGTCCAGTTCGACATCGCCGCAATCCCGGGAGAGACCGTTGAGGTCGTACATTCCCTGGCAAAATGGAAACGTATGGCGCTTGGACAGTATGGCTTCTCTGTCGGAGAAGGACTGTACACCGATATGAATGCGATCCGCAGAGATGAAGATACCGACAATATCCATTCCATTTATGTCGATCAGTGGGACTGGGAAAAGATCATTGCCAAAGAGGACAGAACCGAGGAAACACTGCGTGATACGGTAAAATCCGTATACGAAGCACTCCGCGTGACTGAAAAGTTCATGGCAAATGAATATGACTATATTGAATGCATCCTGCCTGAGGAGATCACCTTTGTGACAACACAGGAGCTGGAGGATCGTTACCCGGAGCTTACTGCAAAAGAGCGGGAAAACAAAGCAGCAAAAGAATACGGTGCAATCTTCCTTGAGCAGATCGGAGATAAGCTGGCGAGCGGCAAGCCACATGACGGCAGAGCACCGGACTATGATGACTGGAAGCTGAACGGTGATATCATCGTTTACTATCCGGTTCTGGATATGGCACTGGAATTATCTTCCATGGGTATCCGTGTAGATGAGGATTCCTTAAAGGAGCAGCTGAAAAAGGCTGGCTGCGAAGAGCGTATGGAGCTTCCGTTCCAGAAAGCACTTTTGAACAAAGAACTTCCGTATACGATCGGCGGCGGAATCGGACAGTCCAGAATCTGTATGTTCTTCCTCAGAAAAGTGCATCTGGGAGAAGTGCAGGCATCTGTATGGCTTCCGGAAGATCTGCAGAAGGCAGAAGAAAAAGGCGTTGTATTCTTATAAGGCAGTCAGTTCTCACAGAAAACAGAAAAAACAGAGCAGGCAGGTGGAATTATGAAGTTTTCCTTTACATCCAAAGCTGACAGATCACAAAGAGACGTAGATGGACGAAAGAGAAAAGCATGCTTCTGCCTGCTTTTTTTCACTCTGTCAGTGGTATTTTTATACTGGCAGAATAATGGTCTGACGATCACGGAATATGATATAGTAAATAAAGATTTGCCACAAAGCTTTAATGGGTGTACAATAGTGCAAATATCAGATTTGCATAATAAATCGTTTGGCAGGGAGCAGAAAAAACTCGTCCGCAGGATTAAGGCGTGTGAGCCGGACGTGATCGTGCTCACAGGAGATCTGGTAGACAGTAACCGTCCGGATGTCGATACGGCACTGGAGCTTGTTTCTGCCATGGCGGATCTGGCACCGGTTTATTTTGTGACAGGCAATCATGATAACTGGCTGTCCGCAGAGAATACGGATCGCCTGATGCAGGGCCTTGAAGCTGCAGGCGTTCATGTATTAAAGGATGAAGTGCGTATCCTGACGATGGGTGAGCCGAAGGAAACGATTTATATGGCAGGGATCGATGATGCCTCCCTTGCTTCTACAGCCGAATGCGATAAAGCACTGAAAAAGCTGACTGCCCGGAAAAATCCGGATGATTTTATGATCCTTCTGGCGCATGAGCCGCAGAGACTGGAGCAATATGCAGCATATGGGGCCAGTCTGGTTTTGAGCGGGCACGCGCACGGCGGACAGTTCCGCATTCCGTTTATCGGCGGATTCGTGGCACCGGATCAAGGCTTTCTGCCGACTTATACAGAGGGTGTTTTTCACGAAAAGGACACGGATCTTGTGATCAGCCGGGGGCTGGGTAACAGTGTGATCCCAATCCGGCTTCTTAACAGACCGGAGCTTGTAAAGGTGACTTTATATTCCAAAAATCAGAAACAGCAATAAAGAAAGGGAAAGGGAAACGTATATGAATTATGAACAGGCGCTGGACAAATTGACAAAATATGGACAACAGCACTTGCTGCATTTTTATGGGGAATTAAATGAGGCACAGAAAAAGAGACTTCTTTCACAGATAGAGGCAACAGACTTTGAAGTGCTTTCATCAATGGACGCCATGCATAAAGCAGAACGTGGCAGAATTGCACCACTGGAAGCCATGCAGCTTCCGGAAATCGAGAAAAAGAAAGAACAATTCCGCAAAACCGGACTGGATGCGATTCGCGGTGATAAAGTCGGAGCGGTTTTGCTTGCCGGCGGAATGGGGACAAGACTTGGTTCCGATGCTCCAAAGGGTGTATACAATATTGGCGTGACAAAGGATCTTTATATTTTCGAGTGTCTGATCCATAACCTGATGCAGGTAACTGCGCAGGCGGGGCATATGATCTACTTATATATCATGACAAGTGATAAAAACCATGATCAGACAGTGGCATTTTTTAAGGAACATCAGTGTTTCGGATATCCGCAGGATCATATTTTCTTCTTTATGCAGGAGATGGCGCCTGCTGTAGATCATGACGGCAAAGTCTATCTGGAGGAGAAAGACAAGATCGCAACTTCTCCGAACGGAAACGGTGGATGGTTTGTTTCTATGGCGAAAAGCGGTATTCTGGATCAGGTTCGCAAAACGGGCATTGAATGGCTGAATGTGTTTGCTGTAGATAACGTATTACAGAAAATCGCCGATCCGGTTTTTGTGGGGGCATGCATTGAAGAACAGTGTAATGTAGGTGCCAAAGTGGTAGCTAAGGCTAACCCGGATGAAAAGGTTGGTGTGATGTGCCTGGAAGACGGAAAGCCATCGATCATTGAATATTATGAGCTGACAGAAGAAATGCGGCAGGAAAAAAATGACAGGGGAGAATACGCATACAATTACGGCGTGATCCTGAATTACCTGTTCCGTGTCACCGAGCTGGAACGCACGATGTCCCACAAGCTTCCACATCATAAAGTAGAAAAGAAGATCGCACATATTGATGGAACAGGTACAAAGGTAAATCCGCAGGAGCCAAACGGCTATAAGTTTGAGCAGCTTGTATTGGATATGATCCATGATATGGATAAGTGCTTGCCATTTGAGGTCGTGCGGGAGCATGAGTTTGCACCGATCAAGAACAAAGAAGGTGTGGACAGCGTGGACACAGCAAGGGCGCTGCTTGTTCAAAATGGGATACAAATATAAGAAGGAATGAACTGACAGACAACAGGAGGAAATGAAAATGGCAATTTTAGTAACAGGTGGAGCAGGCTTTATCGGAAGCCATACAGTCGTAGAACTGCAGAATGCAGGCTATGATGTGGTGGTTGTGGACAATCTGGTAAATGCAAGCAAGGAAGCTCTGCGCCGCGTAGAAGAAATTACGGGAAAACCGGTTACTTTTTATGAAGCGGACATTCTGGACAGAGATGCAATGGAGAAAGTATTTACCGAAAATGAGATTGAATGTGTGATCCATTTTGCAGGACTGAAGGCGGTCGGAGAATCCGTTCAGAAGCCATGGCTGTATTACTATAACAATATTTCGGGTTCTCTGATCTTATTTGATGTTATGAGTAAGCATGGAGTAAAAAATATTATCTTTTCTTCTTCTGCAACCGTATACGGAACACCGGAAAAAGTACCGGTAACGGAAGATTGCCCGAAGGGAGAGATCACGAATCCGTATGGACAGACAAAGAGTATGCTGGAGCAGATCCTGACGGATATCCAGAAAGCAGATCCCGAGTGGAACGTGATCCTTCTTCGTTACTTTAACCCGATCGGTGCGCATAAGAGCGGCAAGATCGGTGAAAATCCGAATGGTATTCCGAATAACCTGATGCCGTATATCACACAGGTTGCTGTTGGCAAGTTGAAATGCCTTGGTGTATTTGGAGATGACTATGATACACCTGACGGAACAGGTGTCAGAGATTATATCCATGTAGTGGATCTGGCAATCGGTCATGTGAAAGCAATTGAGAAGATCAAAGAAAACCCGGGACTGAAGATATACAATCTGGGTACAGGTAAGGGCTACAGTGTTCTGGATATTGTTAAAAATTTTGAAGCCGCAACAGGTATTAAGATACCGTATGAGATCAAGCCGCGCCGCGCAGGAGACATTGCAACCAATTATGCAGATGCCTCCCTTGCGAAGAAAGAGCTTGGATGGGTCGCTGAGCGCGATATCAAAGAAATGTGCGAAGATTCCTGGAGATGGCAGCGCATGAATCCAAATGGATTCTCCGATTAGGAAAGCCCGATCACATACTGATACATAAAGATAAAATGACAGAAGCTTCCGCCCATGACGAACAGATGAAATATTTCATGAGAACCAAAATATTGATGTCTGGCGTTAAAAAGCGGGAGCTTCAGTGCATATATGATCCCGCCGACTGTGTAAATAATCCCACCGGCGAGCAGCCAGCCAAAGGCAGCAGCAGGCAGGCGATGGACGATCGGACTGAATACAAATACACAGATCCAGCCCATGGCAATATAGATCACCGAAGAAAACCATTTTGGACAGGTGATCCAGAGAAATTTAATGCCGATCCCGATCAATGCAAGCGACCAGACTGCGATCAGCAATGGGTATCCCCGTTTCGGGTCCAGCACCAGAAGGCAGACAGGTGTGTAAGAGCCTGCAATCAGGACGAAGATCATGGAGTGATCGACCTTCCGCAGTATTTTGATCACGGATGCGGGCAGATTGACAGAATGGTATGTGGCACTTGCACCATATAATAAGATCATGCTGATGATAAAAACCAGCATGGCAAGCAGACAGACAGAGCCATGCGATGCGGCTTTTAACAACAACGGAACTGCCGCGCCGACTGCCATGATCATGGCAATAAAATGAGTAAGTGCACTTCCCGGTTCGCGTAATGTGATTTGCATAATAATAACCTCCTTAATAAAACAGGATCGATAATAATTTCCTGGTCTACCTGATAAATCAAGCAAAAAGCAACAAGTAGTTTTGAAAACTACTTACTATAATGCAAATACTACAATAAGTGTGCGCAAAAGTCAACAGACTAATGCGGATGATCTGAGACAAAAGCCACTAAAATGTACGGCAGAAAGGACGGATTTTATGTTTCGAATGTGGGCAAAGATTTGGAAAAACAATCACATGATCAAAGATACTGTTGTGGAGGATGCTTCTGATCGAGGCAGAACGCAGAAGGTATTCCATGCAATGGATGAGATCATTTATACCTTTGATCTGGGGAAACCGATCTGGCTGGATAAAACGGTCAAAGAATTTCAAAATCACAGCAGGGCGCGTTTTTATCAGGATAATTTTATAGAAACCATTGATTTTGATTATCTGGAGATTCAGATGATCGAAGAAGACTAGATTATGGAACAGCAATTCTTAAAAATTAGTAAAAATCCACAAAAAATAAAAAAATGTGGTATAATTAATGTCGCGATTTAACAAAATCAAGATGTAGCCCCGAGGCCTGTTGCATATTTGCGGAGCTTGTCACATATTTGCAAAGCAAATGTACGACCCTAAAATGTGCGACAAATCAAAATGCGAGGGGTTCCCGAATGTCATGATTTAACAAAACACGGATATCGGGGCGGGTCCCAAGGTCTTTCCCCCACCTATGAGCAGGCTCACATGGGCTTAGACCTTTTGACCATGGCATCATAAGTTATTATAGTGTAGTAAATTAAGGAAAGTTGGGGAATTTATGGAATTTGTACCAAACACGAGGAACGACATTGACAGCTGGAAGGAAGTCCAGCTTGTATATAATTCTGCATTAAAGGAGATCGGGACAAAGCTGGAGATCTTAAATGATGAATTCCAGCATGTACATCAGTACAATCCGATCGAACATATCAAATCGCGTATCAAATCACCGGAAAGTATCGTTAAAAAGCTGAAAAAGCATGGCTACGAGTCCAGTATCCAGAATATGGTAAAGTATGTCAATGATATTGCGGGAATCCGTGTTATCTGTTCTTTTACTTCTGATATTTACAGGATTGCGGAAATGTTGATCAATCAGAATGATATCCGCGTACTTTCCGTGAAGGATTATATCCTGAATCCGAAGCCAAGTGGATATAAGAGTTACCATCTGATCGTAACAGTACCGATTTTTTTATCGGATCGTATTGTAGATGCCAAAGTGGAGATCCAGATCAGAACGGTTGCTATGGACTTTTGGGCAAGTCTGGAGCATAAGATCCATTACAAATTTGAGGGTAATGCACCGGAGCATATTAAGAAGGAACTGGTGGAATGTGCCATGATGGTTTCGGATCTGGATGCCAGAATGCTTTCTCTGAATGAGGAGGTTCAGGAACTGATCGCCAGACAGAAAGAGGAGGCGGCTCAGACAGAGGCAGTCAAAACAGAAGAATCGGTTATATAAAGAAAAAATACTGCCGGACGGCGGTATTTTTTTTAATGGCGATATTCCTTTGGAAGCACCCATACAGTAAAAGCAGGCTTGCAAAGATGCAGAATCATTTTGACAATATAAAAAACCTTATAAAATGAGGAGTGCCGCGAAGCCTTTCGGCCCCGCGGCTATTATGAAAAAATTTATCTTTCGGTAGATGTCTTTTGTTAATAAAGGATTGATTCCTTTGATTTAAGTAAAGTATACCAATTAATTATGAACAAAATATGAACATGATATGAAAAATGAGTGAATTTACACAAAGCATAAAAATACTATATGTAAAATCTATGCAAAATGCACAAAAAATGTGCAATTACAATACGCTTTGCTAGTGTTGTAAAAGGACGGAAATAATGTTAGAATGATAAATATTCAGAACCATGCAGATCCGCAATTGACTGACCGTTATGGGAAGATTTTTATGGATTTATATGGAGAGAAAGCCTCGTAAGCAAAAGAAAGGCATCGGAGATGCGATTTGCGATCAGGGGCGGATGATTTACGGATCAGTGTGCGGAAAATCAGGATGACGGAGGGTAAGCATGGATAATTTTATGGACAGGCTGACGAAGCGGTTTAATGCTGGTGAACTGATACAGGCAAACGGTGAAGCGGAAGCGCGCGAAAATGAGAGACTGCGGAAACAGACTGCGGAATATGAAAAAATGATGCAGGAGATTCGGCGCCTGAATTTAAAAACGGTCGAAGTTTCCGAACAGGTATCCCAGATGCTTTCCTGCGGGATTGAGCAGCTGGAAGAGTATGAGGTAAAGCTTCACGGGCTGATCAAAGAGGAAGAAACGGATAAAACAGAAGCTGCTGCGGATGCGCAGCAGATAAATCAGGTGATAACACAGGAACTTGCACAGCAGAAAAAAGAGCTGGATCTGCAGATCGCAGGCATGCAGGAGCTGATGGACGCACAGCTGAAAAATCTGCAGGATAGCATGGGTGTGCAGCTTTCCGGAGCAGATGAGAAACTTCTTGGTGTGGACAACAGGATTTCCGGCGTAGATGAGAAGCTACTGGGTGTAAGTGACAGACTTTCCGACGTAGATGAGAAGCTTACGGACGTAGGCGACAGACTTTCCGGCGTAGATGAGAAGCTTACGGACGTAGGCGACAGATTTTCCGGCGTAGATGAGAAACTCACCGGTGTTGACGGAGCGGTAGAAAAGCTTCTGGCAGAAAATGCACAGAGTCTTGCAATGCTTAAGGAGTGGAATGAGCAGAAGCAGCAAGGAAGCCAGACAGAAACACTGGATACGGTCAGAGCAGTAGAGGATAAGCTGGAGCATCTTTCCGGTAATATTGCGGACAATGCTATCAGACAGCACAGCCTTTTGCAGGATATGGCAGTCAATACGGAAAATGCATTGCAGGATCTGACACGGACAACAGAAGATGCCCTCCAGAATCTGCAAAATAAGCTGGAACAGCAAAAACCGGCAGATAATGCAGAGCTGATCGAGGCGACAGGTCAGATCAAGGAAATGATCGTCAATATTCGATTATATCTGGATGATGTGCAGAAGCATGTCGAAGATTATGTGCATAAAGAAGATGTCAAGGTATATCGAAATGTTCAGGCTGTTTTAATGGAGCAGCTCAGTAATAAAACAAGAGATCTGAATGATCATATGGATGCACTTGAAAAATCCGTACAAAAAAGTAAAGGAACAAAGCCTCTGCTCGTATTTGCGATTCTGCTTTCCGCAGCGTCTCTTACGATCCAGATCCTGCAGATGCTGGGGATTTTATAATGGCTAAAATAGATTTCAAACCGGGTAACATGCTTTATCCGTTGCCTGCAGTGCTTGTAACTGTAGCAGATAAACAGGGAAAATCCAATATTTTTACAGTTGCCTGGGCAGGAACGGTCTGTACGAATCCGCCTATGGTAAGTATTTCTGTCAGAAAAGAGCGCTTTTCACATGCGATGCTTCTGGAAACAGGAGAATTTGTCATCAATCTGACTACAGAAAAGCTGGTATATGCGACCGATTATTGTGGTGTGAAGAGTGGCAGGGATGTTGATAAATGTAAAGAGCTGGGACTGCATCTGCTTCCCGGAAAAGAAGTAAAAGTGCCCCGCCTTGCAGAAAGCCCGGTCAATATTGAATGCCGTGTCACGGAGGTAAAGGAGCTTGGTTCCCATGATATGTTTCTTGCCGAGGTGGTAGCAGTCAGCGTGGATGATGCTTATATGGATGAGAAGAATTCTTTCCATCTGGATCAGGCGGATCCGATCGTCTATTCGCATGGCACGTATTATGCCATGGGAAAAGAACTGGGACGTTTTGGGTACAGTGTGAGAAAAAAGTCTTGACGAAGCATGCGAAAATCAGTATGATGATGACAAGAACAAAATAAAGCACAAGATAACTAGTATAATAGAATAAACAGTAATTGCCACGAAGATGTAGCATCAGGAAAAATCCTGATGCTATTTTTGTTAGCGAGGAAGGAAACCAAGCACATGCGAAGCATGTATTTGGTTTCACCCGAGCGTACAACGAGAAAATCAGAAGTGCGGAGCGCGGCTGACAGCAAGGCTGGCAGGATTTTCGAGTATGAGGAGGAAGGAAACGCTTATGGATACAATCGATAAAAATATTTCCATTAATTTAAGAAAGATTCGGAAAGAACAGAACATGAGTCTGGATATGCTTTCGGAGCGGACGCTTGTCAGCAAGAGTATGCTCGGACAGATTGAAAGAGGAGAATCCAATCCGACAATCACGACAATTGCTAAAATATGCGAAGGGTTAAGGATTGGAATTGAAGATTTGCTTTACCGGGAAAAAGATCCGATCTCACTGGTCAAAAAAGAGCAATGCCGCGTGACAAGAAGTGCACAGAGCCGTTATGCAGTCAGACTTGTTTTTCCATTTGACAAAGAACGGAATTTTGAAATATACACGATCAGTATTGAAGCCGGAGCACAGATGCAGCTTCCTTCCCATGGAGCGCATACGACTGAATATATTACGGTTACACAGGGAACACTGATACTACGCCATGAAAATAAGGAGCTGAAGCTGGCGTGTGGAGACTCTGCATGTCTGTGTGCAGGTGGGGAATATACGTGGCAGAATATGGGAGACGGACAGGCGCAGATGAGCGTTGTTATGACGGTGTCCTGACTTTACAATTACATAAATAACTGATAAAATGGATCTGTTATGAAAATCACGAAATACTACAGGCATATGAAAACCACATATTGGAAGACGGCTTTTCTGATTGCATTAGCAGGTCTTTTTTTGTTGCCCTCTTATACAAAAATAGAAAAGACGGGAAATAATGTATATGAGATTACCTTGAATGGGGAACAGGTTGGAACTGTTTCCGATACAAAAGATGCAGATTCTCTTTTGTGGCAGGCGAGAAAAGAAATCGCAAAGGAGGAAGACGTACTGTTTCTGGCAGATGCAGAGCTTTCCGTGACAGGACGTGAGGCATATTTTGCACAGTTTACCGGAGAGGATGAGATCATTGCCAATATGAAAGAGGTGCTGACAGCATCTCAGATCAGCACGATCCGGCCGGCATTTACGATCAAGATCAATCAGCTTATGATCAATCTTTCCAGCGTACAGGAGGTTTCGGAAGCACTGCAGGCTGCACTTGACCAGTATCAGGAAGGGAAGCAGTTTGTCGCACAGCTCGGGCCGGATCAGACAAGAGAACTGAACGTGCTGACAGTTGAGGCAAAGAGTGCGGAAGAGAAGAAGGAAGAAGAAAAAGAAGAACAGGACAGGCCATTGGTAGCAGGCTGTACAAGGGCACTTGCCGATATGGTAAAAGATACACAGGCTGCAAAGGAACTGACCTTTGACGATTTTGACTATGGGTTGACACGGCTTTCCTATGCGGATAATGTGGAGATCGTAGAATCTTATCTTCCTGCAGATCAGATCCAGTCGTTGTCCGATGCAAAAGATCTTCTGACAAAAGAGCAGGATCAGCAGCAGATCTATGAGGTACAGCAGGGAGATACCCTTTCCGAGATCGCAATCAACTGTGACATTCCGCTGGATAAGATAATTGAACTCAATGACAGTTTGGAGGACGAAAATTCCATGATACGTGTCGGAGAAGAACTGGTCGTTACTTCACCGGAGCCGGCACTTTCCATTGACAGGCAGGAAGAAGTCTATTACGAAGAAGATTATGAAGCAGATATCCAGTATGTTTACAATGATGACTGGTATACAACGGATACACAGATCCTGCAGCAGCCATCAGCCGGACATCGTAAGGTGGCAGCACTGAAGTCCTATCATAACAAAAAGGAAACAGAGACGGAAATACTGAAAGAAGAAGTTACGGTTGCTGCAGTTCCGAAGATCATTGAAAAAGGAACGAAGATTCCTCCGACGTATATCAAACCAATCTCCGGAGGGCGTCTGTCTTCACAGTTTGGAAGAAGAAAAGCCCCGACAAAGGGTGCATCTACCTATCATAAGGGAGTCGACTGGGCCACACCGGTTGGTACCAAGGTTGTGGCATCCAGCGCGGGAACGGTTGCCAGAGCAGGCTGGGGTAGCGGCTATGGTTACGTTGTTTATATCAATCATGCGGACGGAAGACAGACAAGATACGGGCATTTAAGCAAGGTGCTTGTACGTGTGGGAGATCAGGTCTCGCAAGGACAGAAGATTGCTCTTTCCGGAAATACCGGAAGAAGTACAGGAGCACATCTGCATTTTGAAATACTGATCGGTGGTGCTCAGGTAAATCCACTGCAGTATTTGAATTGATAAGAACGGTCGGATAGCAGCAAATACTCAATATAATCCAATATAAGGAAGCGAATGCAATGGATTTACTGAATTTTGAGGATAGAAATGCGTAAATCTGTATCAAAATAGACAATTTACAAAACTATCTGTTGTGTTATATAATTAGTAGATAAACAGGATACACTAAATTTGAGGTGTGACATGGAACAATATGTGATTAAAGGTGGAAATCCGCTGGTTGGTGAGGTGGAGATCGGCGGTGCGAAAAATGCAGCACTTGCCATCCTGGCAGCAGCAACGATGACGGATGAAACCGTTACGATAGAAAATTTACCGGATGTCAGAGATACAAATGTGTTGATGCAGGCAATGGAAGAGATCGGCGTGCATATTGACAGAATTGACAGACATACCGTAAAGATCAATGCAGGCAGTATCAATGACTTGGTTGTAGACAATGAATATATCAAAAAGATCAGAGCTTCTTACTATTTGCTGGGAGCTCTGCTCGGCAAATATAAAAAGGCAGAGGTGGCACTTCCGGGTGGATGCAACATCGGCAGCAGACCGATTGACCAGCATTTGAAGGGATTCCGTGCACTTGGTGCCAAGGCAGATATTTCGCATGGTCATATCTGTGTGGAGACAGACAGGCTTGTTGGTAATCATATTTATATGGATGTGGTCACGGTAGGTGCTACCATTAATATCATTATGGCAGCAGCACTTGCAGAAGGGCAGACGATCATTGAGAATGCAGCGAAGGAGCCGCACGTAGTAGATGTGGCAAACTTTTTAAACAGCATGGGAGCTAATATTAAGGGAGCAGGAACGGATGTAATCCGTATCCGCGGTGTGGAAAAGCTTCATAAAACAGAATACTCCGTTATTCCGGATCAGATCGAAGCCGGTACATTCATGTTTGCAGCAGCAGCCACAAAGGGTGATGTGACAGTCAAGAATGTCATTCCAAAGCATCTGGAGTCCATCAGTGCAAAGCTGATCGAGATCGGCTGTGAGATCAAAGAGTCTGACGATGCAGTCCGTGTGGTATCTTCCAAGCCACTGACCCATACACATGTCAAGACACTTGCCTATCCGGGCTTCCCGACCGATATGCAGCCACAGATTGCTGTGACGCTGGCACTTTCAGAAGGAACCAGCATTGTAACGGAAAGCATTTTTGAAAATCGTTTCCGCTATGTGGACGAGCTGACAAAGATGGGAGCTAATATTAAGGTAGAAGGCAATACAGCCATTATTGAGGGCGTTAAGAAATATACGGGAGCCCATATTGATGCACCGGATCTCCGTGCAGGCGCGGCGCTTGTGATCGCCGGTCTTGCGGCAGAGGGCATCACGGTTGTCGATGATATCCTGTATATTGAGCGCGGATATGAAGATTTTGATGTCAAGCTCAGAGGCTTAGGAGCTCAGATCGAAAAAGCGGCAGATGAAAAAGAAGTCCAGAAGCTGAAATTGAAAATTGGATAAAGAAAAGAAATGGGACGTTCCGAGGAACGTCCCTATTGTTTTATATAAGTGAAATTACAGCAGCCGTTCGATAGCAATATCTTTCTGCTTGGAAAGGTCGACAAAGGTATCTCCGCACTGGATCATAGGGCGGGAGAACTGCTGCGGATTGATGAAAACAACGTCACCTTCCTGCCCATTCGTTAAACGGACACGCTGCCCAATGTAGGTGAGAACAACATTTTTCAGGAAGCAGAGAATGTATTCGGATTCATATTTCTGCAGCCCTTCTTTTTCAAAGATATCAATGACGGTAAAGGGGCAGAGCGGTCCGCGGTACACACGCGCAGCTGTCATAGCATCATAGACATCTGCAATGCTGACGATCTTGGCGAATTTGTCGATGCGGTTTCCGGTCAGACCGAAAGGATATCCACTGCCATCACAACGCTCGTGGTGCATAAGGGCGGCATTTTTGATGTGATCGTTGACAGGCTGGTTCTGCAGGATTTTGTAGCCCTCGATCGTATGTGTTTTGATCACGTCGTATTCCTCATTGGTCAGACGATCCGGTTTTTTGATGATCGAATCGGGAATGCAGAGCTTGCCGATATCGTGAAACAGACCACAAAGTGTCGCAAGCTCAATATCTTCCTGCGAAAAATGCAGCCAGCCGGCAAAAACATTACAGATCAGGGCAACATTCAGACAATGTGCGTAGGTAAGATCATCGTAAGCACGCATATTGTGGAGCATGTTAAAGAAATTAACATTTTCGCCGTCTGCCTGTAAGAGCTTCAGCGTATCATCCAGCATGGCTGAAACATCGATCGGAGCGCCTTTTTCCACGATATCATTGATCTGATCCTTGAAATCGACGATCGTTGTGTCGAAAGTTTCCTTAAATTTATGGAACTCCGGGCTTGCCTGAATACGTGCAGAATAAGGATCGGATATAGTTGGCTCCTGTACCTCGTTTTCCATAATGCGGATGCTCGGAACAGAATAAAATTCAAGCCGGGTAATGATCTTATCGGTCAACACAGTGCCCTTTGAGACAATTAACTGATTGCTGTAAGAATAGACATCTTCCCCGGTGACCATGCCCGGTATTAAATTGGCTATAAAAGTTCTTTTCATCCTGTCAGCCCTCGATCATAAACAATTAAAATTAGTTAAATTATACGGTTTGCAGGTTTATCTGTCAATTCATGGGTGGAAAAGAAAACAGAAGAGGACTGTTTTATTTTTGCATTAAAAATCACCATGTATACACTACAAAATTTAACCGGTATGTGGTAGACTTAACACAAACAAAGCAGGCAGGAGAACGAAAGTGAACGCAGTAGAAAATTACGGAATGCGCTATTTGGAAACAAAGGATCTGGATCAATATAATGCACTGCTCCGTTATACCTTTCAGGTAACGGAGGACGAGCTGACGGCGACAGGCTGGAAGGACGAGGAGATCAAGCAGTCAAAGTTCCCGGTACTGGAGCGTGCGGATGTACTGGGCTGTTTTGACGGGAATTCCCTGATCTCGCAGTTTGCGGTCTATCCGCTGAAAATGAATATTTACGGAGAGGTTTTTCAGGTAGGGTTTGTAACGAGCGTCTGTACCTATCCGGAATACACCGGACAGGGTATTATGAAGAAGCTGATGTTTGAAAGCCTTTCTCATATGAAGAAACAGGGACGGTCGTTTGCCCTTCTCTATCCGTATTCGATCCCTTTGTATCATCATCTGGGCTGGGAGATCATTTCTAACAAGATATCCTTTAATATCAAAGACCGGCAGATCCCGACCAAGGTAAAAGCACCTGGGTATGTACGTCGTGTGGACTGGGAAAGCACGGATTTTCATGAACTGCATTCCCATTTTGCATCGATCACACATGGCTGTCTGTTCCGGAATGCGCTTGCATGGGAAGAATACTGGCGCTGGGACGAGGATGATACTAATGTCGCGGTTTATTATAATACGAAGGACAAGCCTTGTGGTTTTATGGTATATCTGATCAAAAATGATATCATGCATATCAAGGAAATGATCTATTTAAACAGAGAAGCGAAGAAGGGACTCTGGGAGTATATCCATGCACACGATTCCATGATCGATGAGGTGCATGGCAATACCTATTTCAGTGAACCGATCGCTTTTGAAATGGATGACGGTGATATTAAGGAAACAATCCGCCCCTATGCCATGGGACGGCTGATCGACATTGAAGGTTTTCTGGAAGATTATCCATGTGATCCGGATGGCGGTACTTTATATATGGAGCTGGAGATCGAGGATAAGCTTCTGCCATGGAATAATCGTTCCTTCAGGCTCTGCTTCTCGGAAGGCGCCTGTCATCTGACGCGGGAAGAACCGGAATATAAGCTCAGTATGGAGATCGGAACGCTGACAACACTTCTCTTGGGCTATAAGACCGCAGAGCGTCTGTATGCACTGGAGCGTATTGAGGGGAAACCGGAAGCGGTAGACCGCCTCGATGATGTCCTTTTTCATAAAATACCATATATTTCAGACTACATATAGCAGGGAAGAAAACCGGGTACATACGAAGTATGTATTTAGTTGCAAACGAGTAGAAGATGATAAAAATTCCACTTGACGGCGCCTGTATTCTGCCGTATAGTAGCTATAGCAATGTAGTCACGTAGAACTTCATATTGGTAAATTTCTCTTATTCAGAGTGGTGGAGGTACAGAGGACCTGTGAAGCCACGGCAACCCCCTATCGGGAAGGTGCCAACCTGAGCGAGCTATCGAACAATAAGAGGACTTCTATGTTTATTGGTCCGCTTGTTTCAAGCGGACTTTTCTAATGTCAAAGGAGGACAAAATGGACAAACGTTTATTTACTTCAGAATCTGTTACAGAAGGACATCCTGACAAAGTCTGCGATGCCATTTCCGATGCCATTCTGGATGCATGCATGGAGCAGGATCCGATGAGCCGTGTGGCATGTGAAACATGCTGCTGTACAGGTTTTGTACTGGTAACAGGTGAGATCACAACAAAGGCACATCTGGATGTACAGAAGATCGTACGCGAAACAGTAGATGAGATCGGTTATAACCGCGGTAAGATTGGTTTTGATGCAGATACCTGCGCAGTTATGGTAGCACTGGATCAGCAGTCTGCTGATATCGCGATGGGTGTTGACAAGGCACTCGAAGCTAAGGAAAACAAAATGTCTGACGAGGAGCTGGAAGCTATCGGTGCAGGCGATCAGGGTATGATGTTCGGTTATGCAACAAATGAAACAGAAGAATATATGCCATACCCGATCAGTCTGGCACACAAGCTGGCGCGTCAGCTTACAAAGGTTCGTAAGGATGGTACACTGCCTTACCTCCGCCCGGATGGCAAGAGCCAGGTTTCCGTAGAATATGATGAAAACGGAAAGCCGCTCCGCCTGGAAGCAGTTGTACTTTCCACACAGCATGACCCGGACGTATCGCAGGAACGGATCCATGAGGATGTCAAAAAATATGTATTTGATCCGATCCTGCCAAAGGAGCTTCTGGACGCAGATACCAAGTATTTCATTAATCCGACAGGTCGTTTCGTCATCGGTGGACCTCACGGTGATGCAGGCCTGACAGGACGTAAGATCATCGTGGATACTTACGGCGGATATGCAAGACACGGCGGTGGCGCATTCTCCGGTAAGGACTGTACAAAGGTTGATAGAAGTGCAGCATATGCAGCAAGATATGCAGCGAAGAATATCGTGGCAGCAGGTCTGGCAGAAAAATGCGAGATCCAGCTTTCTTATGCGATCGGTGTTGCACAGCCGACTTCCGTAATGGTTGATACATTCGGAACAGGCAGGCTTTCCGATGAGAAGCTTGTAGAGATCATCCGCGAGAACTTTGATCTCAGACCTGCCGGTATCATCAAGATGCTTGACCTGAGACGCCCGATCTATAAGCAGACAGCAGCTTACGGACACTTTGGCAGAGACGATCTGGATCTGCCTTGGGAGAAGCTGGACAAGGTAGATGCGCTGAAAGCATACTTGTAGAATGCAACTTTGCTCATGTGAGTATGAATTATTACTAGTATATAAAAAGGTGGAAGCAATTTCGGTTGCTTCCATCTTTTTTACTGTACAGGAAAAGCAAGCTTGCAAAGATGCGCACCTTTATTATTTTTATTGTTTGAAAACGCCGGAACGTGTATACTAATGAATAATAGCACTTTTTTTTACAGCCGGTGCAGAAAAGAGTCACATATACATATATTGGATATCTGACCGGTTACTATTGAATAAAAGACAAATCGTGAGGAAATTATGGCATTTACGCATTTACATGTCCATACAGAGTACAGTCTGCTGGATGGTTCCAATAAAATTAAAGAGTGTGTGAAACGGGTAAAAGAGCTGGGCATGGATTCAGTGGCGATCACCGATCATGGTGTTATGTACGGTGTGATCGATTTTTACAGAGCTGCAAGAGCGGAAGGCATCAAACCGATCCTGGGCTGTGAGGTGTATGTGGCACCCAACTCCCGCTTTGATAAAGAGCTGACAGGCGGAGAAGAAAGATACCATCATCTTGTTTTGTTAGCCGAGAACAACCAGGGCTATGCCAACCTGATGAAGATCGTAAGCCGCGGCTTCACAGAAGGCTATTACTATAAGCCACGTGTTGATATGGAAGTACTGCGTGAGTTTCATGAGGGTATTATTGCTCTGTCAGCCTGTCTGGCAGGCGAAGTGCCGCGATACATAGAAAAGGGTATGATCGAAGAGGCAAAGCAGGCGGCGCTCAAATATCAGGACTGTTTCGGAAAGGGCAACTATTTTCTGGAGCTGCAGGATCATGGCATTCCAATGCAGCAGACAGTCAATGCGGCGCTCCTTTCCATGAGCAGAGAGCTTGATATTCCCCTTGTGGCAACGAACGATGTGCATTATACACGGGCGGAAGATGCACAGGCGCATGATATCCTGCTCTGCATCCAGACCGGCAAAGTCGTAACGGATGAAAACCGCATGCGTTATGAAGGCGGACAGTATTTTATCAAGAGTGAAGAGCAGATGAAAGAGCTGTTCCCTTATGCATTGGAGGCTTTGGAAAACACACATAAGATCGCGGAGCGTTGTAATGTCGAAATAGAATTTGGCGTAACAAAGCTGCCAAAATTTGAAGTGCCGCAGGGCTATGATTCCTGGACATACTTAAATAAATTGTGCATGGACGGTCTGAAGGAACGTTATCCGGATGATGATGGGACATTAAAGGAACGTCTGGACTATGAGCTGTCTACAATCCGGAGAATGGGATATGTGGATTATTTCCTGATCGTATGGGATTTTATCAACTATGCAAAAGAAAACGGAATCCCTGTAGGACCGGGACGAGGTTCCGCCGCGGGGGCGATCGTTTCTTACTGTCTGAAGATCACAGACATTGATCCGATCCGCTATAACCTGCTTTTTGAACGATTCCTGAATCCGGAGCGTGTGTCCATGCCCGATATCGATATTGATTTCTGCTATGAAAGAAGGCAGGAGGTCATCGATTACGTACGACGCAAATACGGAGCAGACAAGGTGGTGCAGATCGTTACCTTTGGTACGATGGCTGCAAAGGGTGTGATCCGTGATGTGGCACGTGTGCTGGATCTGCCGTACAGCTTTGGCGATACGCTTGCCAAAATGATTCCGAACGAACTGAATATTACCCTGCAGAAAGCATTGGATATGAATCCGGAGCTCCGCAGCAGATATGATACAGAGGAACAGGTGAAAAATCTGCTGGACATGTGTATGAAGCTGGAAGGTTTACCGAGGCATACTTCCATGCATGCGGCAGGTGTCGTAATCTGCCAGAAACCGGCGGAGGAATTTGTACCGCTGTCCAGAGGATCGGATGGTTCCATCACAACGCAGTTCACGATGACAACGATCGAAGAACTCGGACTTTTAAAGATGGACTTTCTGGGACTGCGGACACTGACGGTCATCAAAGATGCAGTTGATCTTGTCAGACAGGATACGGGAAAAGAGTTATCCATGGGTAACATTGACTACAATGATCCCAAGGTGCTTGATTTTATCGGAACGGGAAAGACGGATGGCGTGTTCCAGCTGGAAAGCGGGGGAATGAAGAACTTCATGAAGGAACTCCGGCCGCAGAGTCTGGAGGATATCATTGCCGGTATTTCGCTATATCGTCCGGGACCGATGGATTTTATCCCGCGTTATATCAAGGGTAAAAACAATCCGGAATCCATTACGTATGAAACACCACTCCTAGAGCCGATCCTGTCGCCGACCTACGGCTGTATCGTCTATCAGGAGCAGGTTATGCAGATCGTGCGGGAACTTGGCGGATATACGCTGGGACGAAGCGATCTGGTCAGACGTGCCATGAGTAAGAAAAAACAGGCAGTCATGGAGAAAGAAAAGGCTAACTTTGTATACGGTAACCCGGAGGAAGGCGTTCCGGGCTGTATCAGCCGCGGGATCAGTGAAGCGGTGGCAGATCACATTTATGAAGAAATGATGGATTTTGCCAAGTATGCGTTTAACAAGTCGCATGCAGCATGCTATGCGGTTGTTTCTTACCAGACAGCCTTTTTGAAATATTATTATCCGCTTGAATTTATGGCAGCGCTTATGACGTCAGTTATAGACAACTCAGCAAAGGTAACGGAGTATATCATGAGCTGCAGAAGCATGGGGATCGAAATACTGCCACCGGATGTGAATTACAGTCTGGCAGGCTTCTCTGTGCAGGATGGCAAGATCCGTTTTGCCCTGACCGCGTTAAAGAGCGTGGGCAGACCGGTTATCGAAGGCATTGTTGCGGAGCGGGCAGCAAACGGTAACTATAAAACGTTGGAAGATTTTATCACAAGAACGAGTGAGCTTGATATCAATAAGCGCGTGATCGAAAATCTGATCAAGGCAGGTGCGTTTGATTCCCTGCCGGGCACCAGAAAACAGAAGATGTTTGTATATGCCGGACTGGTAGACCGGCTTGTAAAGGATAAAAAGAATAATCTTGTCGGACAGATGAGCCTGTTTGATCTGGTGGGAGAAGAAGAGAAAAGCGATTTCCATACGCCGCTTCCGGACGTGGGAGAATTTGACAGGCAGGAGCTTCTGGCGTATGAAAAAGAAGTGGTCGGTTTTTATATCAGTGGGCATCCGCTGGAAGAGTATAAAACGTTTCTGGAACGCAGGATCACAGCAAAAACGTCTGATTTTTACAGGGATGAAGAGACTGGTGAGCCAAAGGTAACTGACGGAAAAGAGGTCGTGATCGGTGGTATCTTAACGGATAAAAAGATCAAATATACAAAGAATAATAAGATCATGGCGTTTTTGACGATCGAAGATCTGTATGGCAGCATTGAGGTGGTCATTTTCCCACGGGATTATGAGAGAAATCAGAGCCGTCTGGAGGTGGACGGAAAGATTTTTGTACAGGGGCGTGTACAACTGGAGGATGAAAAGGATGGCAAGCTGATCGGTTCCGTGATCAGCAGGTTTGATGAAATGCCGCGCCGGTTGGCGATCGGTTTTGCGGATAAAGACAGCTATCTGAAGCAGGCGGATCAACTGACAGAGCTTTTAAAAGGCTCGGAAGGAAAGGATTCTGTGCTGATCGTCTGCAAGAAGGAGCGCGTGCAGAAACTTCTGCCGCCGAACCAGAACATTCATATAGAAGAAACACTTCTTGAAAGATTAAGTGCAGCGTTCGGAAAAGACAATATAAAGGTTTTATAACAGAAATATTGCAATAGTAACAAAAAAATAATACAATAATAGTGCAAAACAGACAGGAGGATAAGCAAGTGGCAAATGAAATCAAAACAATTGGTGTTCTGACAAGCGGTGGCGATGCACCGGGCATGAATGCAGCTATCCGTGCGGTGGTCCGTAAGGCGATTGCCAACGGTGTCAATGTCAAGGGCATTAAAAAAGGCTATCAGGGACTGTTAAATGAAGAGATTATAGATATGCAGAAAAAGGACGTATCCGATACGATCCAGCGGGGTGGAACAATACTTGGAACAGCCAGATGTACGGAGTTCCGGACTCCGGAAGGACAGCAGAAGGGTGCGGAGATCTGTCGTAAGCATGGAATTGACGGTATTGTCGTGATCGGTGGTGACGGTTCTTACCGCGGTGCGCAGGCTCTTTCCAAACAGGGCATCAATACGATCGGTCTGCCTGGAACGATCGATCTGGATATTGCATGTACGGATTATACGATCGGATTTGATACAGCGATCAACACAGCAATGGAAGCGATCGATAAGGTAAGAGATACTTCCTCTTCTCACGAGCGTTGCAGTATCATTGAGGTTATGGGTAGAAACGCCGGTTATATCGCACTCTGGTGTGGTGTTGCCAATGGCGCGGAGGATATTCTGTTGCCTGAGAAATACGATTATAACGAGCAGAATATCATCAACAATATCATTAACAACCGTAAGCATGGTAAAACGCATCACATTATCATCAATGCGGAAGGCATCGGGCACTCTACATCCATGGCAAGACGGATCGAAGCCGCAACCGGTATCGAGACAAGAGCAACGATCTTAGGTTACATGCAGCGTGGCGGTAATCCGACCTGTAAGGATCGTTTCTATGCATCTATCATGGGTGCTTATGCAGCAGACATTCTCTGCGAAGGAAAGACAAACAGAGTTGTCGGTCATCAGGGCGGTAAATTCGTAGATTTTGATATCGATGAAGCACTCGCCATGCAAAAGGATATTGACGACTACGAATACAGCGTTAGTAGAATACTTTCTATGTAGAGAAGGAATATTATGATCACGTCATCATCTAATAGTAAGATCAAACATGTCTGCCAGCTGGTCACAAAAGCAAAAGCGCGCCGCACGGAGCAGCTTTTCGTGGTAGAAGGGATCCGGATGGCAAAGGAAGCGCCAAAGGAGCTGTTAAAGGAGGTCTATGTATCGACCTCCTTTTTGCAAAAAAAAGAACAAAGTAAGCTGCTGGAAACTCTTTCCGTACCTTATGAGGAAGTCAGCGACGATGTTTTTGCTAAAATGAGTGATACCGTAACGCCGCAGGGCGTGTTATGCGTCCTCAGGCAGCCGCCCTATGACCTGGGCGAGCTGCTTGGCAGAGACGGTACATTTCTGGTGCTGGAGGATATCCAGGATCCGGGCAATCTGGGCACGATGCTGCGGACGGGAGAAGGCGCAGGCATTACAGCCGTCATCATGAGCAAAAAGACAGCAGACATGTTCAATCCCAAGACAATTCGATCCACAATGGGATCTGTTTACAGAGTTCCGTTTTGTTATGTAGAGGATCTGAAAGCGGTGATAGAGAAAATGCACGCTGCCGGTATACAGACCTATGCAGCGCATCTGCAGGGGAAAAACAGCTATACACAGGAGTGCTACAGTGCAAAAACAGCGTTTCTGATCGGGAATGAAGGGAATGGACTTTCCGATGAGATCGCGGCACTTGCTATGTGTAAGATAAGGATTCCGATGGAAGGGCAGGTGGAATCATTAAATGCGGCTGTTTCCGCAGCGATTTTAATGTATGAGGCAAAGAGACAGAACAACTAGAAACTGATATTGAACAGGTATTTACCGGATGTAACGCAGAGCGGTACAGGAAAAAGAAACCGGTGGAAAAGGAGCGGGAAAATGAAGATAGGATTTATCGGACTAGGAAACATGGCAACTGCCATGATCGGCGGAATGATCAAACAGGAGATCGTGAGTGCAAAGGATATACTCGGATCAGCAAGAACAGAGCAAACTGTGAAGAAAGCAGAGGATGCATTCGGGATCATCGGCTGCAAGGATAATGCAGAAGTGGCCGGGCAGGCTGATATCCTGTTTCTGGCAGTTAAACCGCAGATGTATCCGGACGTGATCGGGCACATTAAGGACGCCGTGAAGCCGGAGACAATCGTCGTTTCTATTGCGCCGGGCAAAACGATCGCGTGGCTGACAGAGCTGTTTGGAAAAGAAGTCAAACTTGTCAGATGTATGCCAAACACACCGGCGCTTGTCGGAGAAGGCTGCACAGGTGTCTGCAAGGCGGAAAACGTAACGGATGCGGAAATGGAGCAGGTGCTTTCCCTGCTGAACAGCTTTGGCAAAGCGTATATCGTTCCGGAAAAACTGATGGATACAGTTGTTGGAGTTAGCGGAAGCTCACCGGCATATGTATTTATGTTTATAGAAGCAATGGCTGATGCGGCTGTCATGGATGGTATGCCAAGGACACAGGCATATGAATTTGCAGCACAGTCTGTGCTCGGAAGTGCGAAAATGGTACTCGAAACAGGTATGCATCCGGGCGTATTAAAGGATATGGTATGTTCTCCAGCGGGAACAACGATCGAAGCCGTCAGAGTGCTGGAAAAATCAGGATTCCGCAGTGCTGTTATCGAAGCGCAGAAGGCCTGTGTGGAGAAGGCAAAAGGCGTCTGAAACTCCGAAATTTGACAAAGTGTGAAGAATCTGTTATAGTCTTTCATGTAAGATTTAACATTTTTGTAACAAATGAAACAGAAATGTAATGTAGTCTTATAAAAAAGTTAAGAAATAAACCTGTGCGTTTAAAGTTTACATGGGAGGCTTTATGTTTAGTAAAAAAGAAATTCTGAAAAGAAGTCTGGCAGGTCTTATGACAGCGACCATCGTACTGACAGGTGTTCAGACACCGGTGCATGCAGACAACTTACAGGATGAGGTAACACTTCATGCAGGTGCCACAGCAGTTATGAACGGTGCCTATACAGAAGAAACGGAACAGAAGACGGACAATGCGGATCTGCAGGCAGGTGCAGCGCTGTATCTGGAAAAAGACGGAGAAGAACTGGCGGAAGCAGTGACGGAAGTGGATGCCGGCGCAATCGTAGAAGAAGCGGCAGAAGCGGAAAAAGCTTCTGATGCGGTTATGGCAAATGTCAGCGATGCAGTTAATGTCAGAGTAGAGCCGAGTGAGGAAGCAGAAGTAGCAGGTAAGCTGTATAAGAACTGCGGCGGTACGATTCTGGAGCAGGCAGATGGCTGGACGAAGCTTACAAGCGGAGAGCTGACAGGCTGGACAAAGGACGAGTTCCTTTTGTTCGGTGATGAAGCAGAAGCAATGCAGCAGGAAGTTGGTTCCCTGAAGGCAACTGTTAAAACAGATGCACTTCGTGTCAGAAAAGAAGCAAGTGAAGATGCGGGAATTTATACCGTGCTTGCACTCGGAGAATCAGTTACAGCAGTAGAAGAAGCGGATGGCTGGGTAACGGTTCAGGTAGATGAAGATACACAGGGCTATGTCAGAGCAGATTATGTGGATGTGGCTTTTATGGTAGAAACAGGAAAGACAACCGAACAGATTGAAGCGGAAAAGAAAGAAGAAGAAAAAAAGAAGCTGAGTGAAAACCGTGGTGCAGTCAGCTGTGAGACATCCGATGTGACTTTGCTGGCAGCACTGATCCAGTGTGAAGCGGGCAGAGAGTCCTACGAAGGAAAGCTGGCAGTCGGTGCGGTTGTTATGAACCGTGTCAGAAGCGGTTCTTATCCCGGCTCCATAAGCGGTGTTATCAATGCGCCATCACAGTTTCCACCGGCAACGAATGGTAAGGTGGCAGCAGTGATCGCAAACGGACCGAGTGCTTCCTGCGTGGAGGCAGCACAGGCAGCGATCGACGGTGCAACCAATGTGGGCGGTGCAACACACTTCAGGGCAGCCAGCAGTGGTCAGGCCGGTGTTGTGATCGGTAATCATGTATTTTGGTAAATATAGAAATTTGTAAAAGCTGTTATTTCAGATGCAGATATTGCTCTGGAGTAACGGCTTTTTTATGTTGTGCCTCTGTGTTTTAGAGTGGTAAACTTGCTAGATGTGCATTTTTTGAGTATAATGAGCGCAAAAGAAAGGAAAAGAAGGAATATATAATGGTAAAAATAATCGCGGACAGTACGTGTGATCTTTCGGAAGAGTTGATTAAAAAGTATGATATTTCCATTCTGCCTTTGCATATTCTGTTAGGAGAAGAAGAATATGAGGACGGAAAGACTATCACGCCGGAAGAGATCTTCGCATGGTCAGATGCTCATAAGACAACACCAAAAACCTCTGCACCGGGACTTGAACAGGCACTTGCACTGATCCGGTCGTTTGTGGAGGAGGAAAGAGAAGTGATCTGTTTTTCCATTTCAGACAGCATGTCCACCTCGGGAAATGTAATGCGGCTTGCGGTGGAAGAGCTGCATGCTGATGGGCTGGTGACAGTAATTGATTCGGAAAACCTGTCTACCGGAATTGGGCTTTTAGTTGTGGAAGCAGCACAAATGGCGCAGGAAGGAAAAGCAGCAGTGGAGATCACGGAACGGATCTATGATCTGCGCCCGCGTGTCAGAGCCAGTTTTGTGGTGGATACACTGACATATCTCCACAGAGGGGGCAGATGCAGCGGTGTGGCGGCGTTGGCAGGCAGTGTACTGAAACTGCATCCAAAGATCGTGGTAAAAGATGGCGCCATGGGTGTGGCGAAAAAGTATAGAGGTAAGCTGGCATCCGTAGTGCGTGCTTACGTGACGGATATGGAGGATGAACTGCGTCTCGCAAGACCGGAGAGGGTTTTTATCACACATTCAGGTTGTGACAGGACTATTGTAGAGGAGACAAGAAGCTATCTGGAAGAGCTTGGAGTTTTTGAGGAAATACTGGAGACAAGAGCAGGCGGTGTTGTTTCCAGCCATTGTGGACCGGGGACGCTCGGTGTATTGTTTATTGCCCGGTAAATGAAATGTAAATACGGGGTAAATCGCTTGAACAAACAAGGAAAATATAGTATGATTTCTTTATACAGGCAGAGCCTGTAAAGTGGAAGGCAAAGGAAGGGGAAAGGAGAAGCAGATGACGTTATTTGGATTACTTTCTACGTCACAGTCGTTATTCTGGCTGTCTATACTTGTATTATGTATCGTGATCGAAATTGCAACGATGGGACTGACAACGATCTGGTTTGCGGGCGGTGCACTTGTTGCGGCCATTCTGGCGATGCTTTCCGTACCGTTCCCGGTGCAGGTCGTCAGCTTTATTCTGGTATCTTTTATACTGCTGTTATTTACCAGACCGGTTGCTGTCAAATACTTCAATAAGGACAGAGTCAGGACCAATGTTGAAAGCCTGATCGGACAGGAAGCGATCGTTGTCAGTGAGATCGACAATCTGGAGCAGGCTGGCCGTGTGACACTGCAGGGAAAAGAATGGACTGCAAGGACAGAAAAGAACGGAGTGAAAATTCCGGTGGGCAGCGTTGTCATCGTGAAATCGATCGATGGCGTAAAACTAATTGTAGAGGAAAGAAAAGAGGATTAAAAATGGGAACACTTATTACCGCACTTGTTTTACTTGTAATCGTGATCTGGGTGCTTGCCAGCTGTATTAAGATCGTACCGCAGGCACAGGCTTATGTCGTGGAGCGTCTGGGAGCTTATCAGGGAACGTGGTCTGTAGGACTTCATTTTAAGACACCTTTTATTGATAAGATCGCAAAAAAAGTTGTATTAAAAGAGCAGGTAGTGGATTTTGCACCACAGCCGGTTATCACAAAGGATAACGTAACCATGAGGATCGATACGGTTGTATTTTATCAGATCACAGATCCGAAGCTGTTTGCATACGGTGTCGAAAATCCGATCATGGCGATTGAAAACCTGACAGCAACAACACTTCGTAATATCATCGGTGATATGGAACTTGACCAGACACTGACTTCCAGAGAGATCATCAATACAAAGATGAGCACAACACTGGATATTGCAACTGATCCATGGGGTATCAAGGTAAACCGTGTAGAGTTGAAAAACATCATTCCGCCTGCAGCAATCCAGGATGCAATGGAGAAGCAGATGAAGGCAGAGCGTGAAAGACGTGAATCTATCCTGCGTGCGGAAGGTGAGAAGAAATCTACGATCCTTGTTGCAGAAGGTAAGAAGGAATCCGCAATTTTGGAAGCAGAAGCTGAAAAGCAGTCCGCTATCCTGCGTGCGGAAGCGCAGAAGGAAAAGATGATCCGCGAGGCAGAAGGTGAAGCTGCTGCAATCTTAAAGGTACAGCAGGCAAATGCAGATGGTATCCGCATGATCCGTGAAGCGGGCGCAGATGAAAAGGTTCTGCAGATCAAGAGTCTGGAAGCACTGGAAAAGGTCGCTGAGGGAGAATCCACAAAGATCATTATCCCATCCGACCTGCAGGGCGTTGCATCGCTGGCAACTACTTTCAAAGAGGTAATTTCAAAGTAGGAAGTTTAAAATAAAACTGTAGGAAACAGATAAAGGGATGGCTTCGCAAGAAGTGATCCCTTTATTCGGGAATATGATACGAAATAGCAGCCGCAAGGATCCAATATGGTTGCGGATAGAAACAAATGGGAAAGGACAGCATATGAGTAAGGTAGATTTAAAAGGACGCGATTTTTTGAAACTGCTTGATTATACACCGGAGGAGATCCTGTATCTGGTCGATCTGGCAGCAGAATACAAGGAAATGAAGAAAAAGGGCAAGCTGCATGACAGCCTGCATGGCAAGAATGTAGCACTGATCTTTGAAAAAACATCCACAAGAACACGATGTTCTTTTGAGGTGGCAGCGCATGATCTTGGTATGGGAACAACCTATCTGGACCCGACAGGCTCCCAGATCGGTAAGAAAGAAAGCATTGCGGATACGGCAAGAGTGCTTGCAGGTATGTATGACGGAATTGAGTACCGCGGATTTGACCAGTCTATCGTGGAAGAACTTGCGCAGTATTCCAAAGTGCCTGTATGGAACGGTCTGACAAATGAATTTCATCCGACCCAGATGCTGGCAGATATTCTGACAATCCGTGAAAAACTGGGCAGGATCAAAGGTGTAAAGCTTGCATATATGGGTGATGCCCGTTATAATATGGGCAATTCCTGGATGGTAACCTGCGCAAAGCTTGGAATGGATTTCAGAGCCTGCGCACCAAAGGCTTACTTCCCGGATCAGGAACTGATCAAAACATGTGAAGAAATCGCAAAAGAGACGGGTGCAAAGCTGACCTTTACGGAAGATCCGATGGAAGGTACAAAAGATGTGGACGTTATTTACACAGACGTATGGGTTTCCATGGGTGAGCCTGATGCTGTCTGGGCAGAGAGGATCAGAGATCTTTCTCCTTATCAGGTGAATAAAAAGCTGCTGGATAATGCGGCTGAAGGTGCCATTTTTATGCACTGCCTGCCTGCATTCCATGACCTGAAAACAAAGATCGGAAAAGAAAAGGGCGAGCAGTTCGGCGTGACGGAAATGGAAGTAACGGATGAAGTGTTTGAATCAGAGCAGTCCGTTGTATTTGATGAAGCAGAAAACCGTATGCATACGATCAAAGCCGTGATGGCAGCAACACTTGGCGCATAAGGACAGAGCAATGAAGACAGAAATATTAAAATTACTCAGAGAGCAGGACGGATATCTGTCCGGACAGCAGATCTGCGAAACACTCGGTGTTTCCCGGACAGCGGTCTGGAAGGTGATGAACCAGCTGAAGGAGGAAGGCTATCAGATCGAAGCGGTTCCGAATAAAGGCTATCATCTTCTGCAGACACCGGATATCCTCTCTGTCAGTGAAATAGAGAGCAGACTGACGACGGATCATATGGCAAGAAAGCTCTATTATTACGACGTGACTGACTCAACCAATACGGATTGTAAGCGGTATATGGAAGAAGAGGGTGTACATGGTACACTTGTAGTCGCGGATATGCAGCGTGCAGGCAAGGGACGCAGAGGCAGAAGCTGGGAATCCCCAAGCGGACATGCCATTTTTATGTCACTTGGCCTGAAGCCGGAAATTTCGCCGAATAAGGCTTCTATGCTGACACTTGTCATGGCGCTTGCGGTCTGTGACGGCATTGCCGGGGTGACAGGGCAGGAGACAGGGATCAAATGGCCGAATGATGTTGTACTGCATCAGAAAAAGATCTGTGGGATTCTGACGGAAATGAGTGCAGAGCCGGATTACATCAATCACGTGATCATTGGCGTCGGTATTAATGTCAACCAGACAGAATTCCCGGAGGAGATCGCAAAAACGGCAACTTCTCTTTGCATTGAAATGGGACAGAATGTGCAGAGGGCATCTGTGATCGCTGCGGTGATGTCATATTTTGAAAACTATTATGAGAAGTTTATACAGGCTGGTGATCTTTCTGCCATTTTGGAAGAATACAATGACAGATTGGTAAACCGGAATGCGCAGGTACGTGTTCTGGATCCGAAGGGCGAATTTTCGGGAACCGCGCTTGGTATCAACAAGAGCGGTGAGCTTTTAGTAAAAAAGGAAGACGGAAGCGTGGCGGAAGTTTACGCCGGTGAAGTTTCCGTAAGAGGAATATATGGCTATGTCTGATCTGCAAATGAAAGACCGTATGGCAGACGGCAGAATTGTTCTGTGCGGTTCCAATGCATACGAAAAGAAATATTATTTCAATCCACTGTTTGATTCCGTACCGGAATCGGTCAAGGAAGAACTGCACATTATCTGTGTATTGTTTACAGAAGAAGCGGGCGGTGTTTTTCTGATCGTTTTTGAACCGGATGGCAGTATTTCTATGGAGACAGAGGCTGCGGAAGAGGATATTTTATATGATGATATCACAGCAGGACTGTTAGTCAGTGAGATCCGCAGGCACAGACAGACGCTGTTTGAGGAACTGCAGCTGTTTTACAGAGTATTTGTACTGAAAGAAGATATTACACTGGAGGATGAAACGTAAGATGATATTAGTACTGGATGTGGGAAACACAAATATTACGTTTGGTGCATATGAGGAAGAAAAGCTGGTGACAACATTCCGTATGACAACAAAGGTGCAGCGTACCTCAGATGAGTATGGGATTGTGATCCGGGATCTTCTGCATATGAACGGAGTAAAACGGACTGATATAGAGGGCAGCATTGTGGCAAGTGTTGTGCCAAACGTGATGCATTCCCTGACGAGTGCCATGATCCGCTATATCGGAACGAACCCGATCGTTGTCGGACCGGGGACAAAATCAGGAATTCAGGTAAAGACGAAGAATCCACGTGAGCTTGGTGCTGACAGGGTGGTAGATGCGGTCGCTGCCTATGAAAAATACGGCGGACCGATCCTTGTGCTGGATTTCGGTACTGCAACGACCTATGATTATGTATCGGAGGATGGCTGCCTGATGGCAGGGGTGACTGCGCCCGGAATCCGTATTTCCGCTGCAGCGCTTTCCGAAAATGCAGCAAAGCTTCCCGCATTTGAGATCAAGAAGCCGGACAGCATTTTAGCGGGCGATACGGTAACGAGCATGCAGGCAGGTATCATGTACGGACAGATCGGACAGACGGAATATATCATCCGCCAGATGAAAAAGGAAACCGGCTGTGACAATATGAAGGTTGTTGCAACAGGCGGTCTTGGAAGAGCGATCGCCAGAGAAACTACGCTGATCGATTATTATGATTCGACCTTGACACTGGACGGACTGAGGATCATTTATCAGAAAAACAGACAGGAAAAAAAGCATGAATAAAAAGCTGAAAATAGGAAATGTCAGCCTTGAAAATCCGGTTGTACTGGCTCCGATGGCAGGTGTAACAGACCTGCCATTTCGTTTGCTCTGTAAAGAGTATGGGGCGGGCCTTCTCTGCATGGAGATGGTATCGGCAAAGGCAATTTATTATAACAATAAAAATACGGAGCTGCTGATGGAGATCCATCCGGAGGAAAAGCCGGTTTCTCTGCAGCTGTTTGGATCGGATCCGGATATTATCAGCGAAATGGCAAAAAAGATCGAGGAAAAGCCGTTTGATATTCTTGACATCAATATGGGCTGTCCGGTGCCAAAGGTGGTCAATAACGGAGAAGGCTCTGCCCTGATGAAAAATCCGAAGCTGGTGGAAGAAATCCTGACCAAAACCGTAAAGGCGATCCAAAAGCCGGTAACGGTCAAGATCCGTAAGGGCTTTGATGAAGCACATGTCAATGCGGTAGAGATCGCAAAGATCGCAGAAGCAAGCGGCGTTGCTGCGATCGCCGTGCATGGGCGGACAAGAGAGCAGTATTATGCGGGCAAGGCAGACTGGGAGATCATCAGGCAGGTCAAAGAGGCGGTTTCTGTTCCGGTCATCGGGAATGGAGATATTACAGACTGTGCTTCTGCTGCTGCGATACTGAAACAGACAGGGTGTGATGGCATTATGATCGGACGTGCAGCGCGGGGGAATCCATTCATTTTCGGTCAGATCGCTTCTTTTCTGGAAACAGGGAAGCTGCCGGATAAGCCTTCGCTGACGCTGCTCAGGGATACAATACTCAGGCATGCGGATCTGCAGGTGAAGTATAAAGGGGAATATACTGCGGTGCGTGAAATGCGCAAGCATATCGCATGGTATTCCGCAGGACTAAAAAATTCTGCCAGGCTGCGGGGCGAGATCAACGAGATCGAAAGCATGGAAGAACTGCGCGAAAGAGTCATGCAGCTTTTCTCTCCGGCATAAGCTGTAGTATGGAAGACTATTTTTATTACCTGACTGGGGAAAAACCGGAAAAAGCACCTGCTTATGTGGATATCGGAGACTTCCGCATATGGGGTGTGTGGATAAAAGAAGAAAGACTGCTTCAGTATCTGACGGACAGGACGATTGCGCGGAAAAAAGCGAAAAAGAAAAACAGTCAGACCGTATATTCGTTATTACGCCGGTTGTGGAAGCGGAAAATCGGAATACAAAAAACAGAAGACATAGCCGGAGCGGCTTGTGTGGATCTTAAAGATCCCATGCACAAAGTCGCCAGCGAAGCGCTTAAAAAGAGATTGCCGGGAGAAGACCTGCTTATGTGGGATTTTCCCGGCAAACTTTATTATGCGTTTGGCAGGGATATGTTGCAGAAACTGTTTGAGGGGCAGGAGCAGATCACGCTTTTCTGTCTGCTTTCGGAGGAAACGGATCATGAACTGCCGCAGTTTCTGACAGATCAGGCACTTTATCTGCAGGAACTTGTTTTTTTTGCGCCTGCATACGGAACGGACAGGGCAGAAGACATGCTGGAGGAGATCTATGAGGAAACGGGACTCGTGGGAAGCTGCAGCGGTTATGGGAAACTGCCTCTGTATCTGGCAGACAGGCAGCAGTATGAGCATCCAATGATGGGAGGGGATGCAGAAAACGTAGAACAACTGGTCATTCTGGATGAAAACGGTGAAGTTCCGGCAATATTTTCCGGGGCGGTTTATATAGCAGCATATCCTTCCTGTGCCAAAAGAAAAATCAGACGGCTGCAGGAGTGCGGAATGTGCTGTAAAACCTTGCGAAAGTACCTTGACAGTACCTTTTTGAGTGGGCTATAATGTCTAAGTTAAAGTGGCGGCAGATGCCCGCTGTATCAAAGCAAAGAAAGGATGACAGTCGTGGAAGCAAAGAAAAATATCTTAACCTATGAAGGTCTCAAGAAATACGAAGATGAATTGGAAAATTTAAAGGTCGTTAAGCGTCAGGAAGTTGCGCAGAAGATCAAAGAAGCAAGAGCACAGGGTGACTTATCCGAAAATGCTGAGTATGATGCAGCAAAAGATGAGCAGCGAGACATCGAAGCAAGAATTGATGAGCTGGAAAAAATCTTAAAAAATGCCGAAGTTATCGTAGAAGATGAAGTAGATCTTGATAAGATCAACATTGGCTGTCAGGTCAAGATCTTAGATATTGAAATGAATCAGGAGCTTGACTATAAGATCGTAGGTTCTACAGAGGCAAACAGCTTAAAGGGAAAGATTTCCAACGAATCTCCTGTGGGACGTGCACTGATCGGTGCAAAAACAGGTGATATTGTAAGGGTAGAAACACCTGGTGGAGAACTGGAATATCAGGTACTTGAAATTCAGAGAGCAGGAGTATAAGAACGTGGGAGATAAGAATCAGAATCAGACACAGGATATCAACCAGCTTCTGCAGGTTCGACGTGAAAAGCTGGCGAATCTGCAGCAGGCAGGGAAAGATCCGTTTCAGATAACAAAATTTAACCAGACACACCATTCCATGGAAGCGAAGAAACTTTATGAAGCACATGAAGCAGAGCTTTTAAAGGATCATAGAGAACCGGATGTATCCGGAATGGATGAGGAGCAGGCAAAGGAAGCACTGAAGGCAGATTATGAAGAAAGACGTGCCATTATGGATGCACATCCTCTGCATGTGGCGATCGCCGGTCGTATGATGTTCAAGCGTGTCATGGGGAAGGCGTCTTTCTGTAACATTCAGGATTTGCAGGGAAGCATTCAGGTCTATGTGGCAAGAGATTCCATCGGCGAAGACTCTTATGCAGACTTTAAGAAAGCAGATATTGGCGATATTTACGGACTGGAGGGCTTTGTATTCCGTACAAGAACAGGCGAGATCTCTATCCATGCAGAGAAGATGACACTTCTTTCCAAGAGCTTACAGATTCTGCCGGAGAAGTTCCATGGACTGACAGATACCGACACCCGTTATCGTCAGAGATATGTGGATCTGATCATGAATCAGGACAGCAAGGAAGTTTTCATCAAGCGCTCCCAGATCATCAAGGAGATCCGTAATTTCCTCGCAGGCCGTGATTTCATGGAAGTGGAAACACCGATGCTGGTTGCCAACGCAGGTGGTGCAGCAGCAAGACCGTTTGAGACACATTATAATGCGCTGAATGAAGATGTAAAGCTTCGTATTTCTCTGGAGCTTTATCTGAAGAGATTGATCGTAGGCGGACTCGAGCGGGTTTACGAGATCGGTCGTGTATTCCGTAATGAAGGCGTGGATACAAGACACAATCCGGAATTTACACTGATGGAATTATATCAGGCATATACAGATTATGAAGGCATGATGGAGCTGACAGAGAGCATGTTCCGTTATCTGGCAGAAAAGGTATGCGGCAGCACAAAGTTCACATACAACGGGATCGAGCTTGATTTCGGTAAGCCGTTTGCACGTCTGACCATGAACGATGCCATCAAGAAGTATGCAGGTATTGATTTTGATACCGTAGAAAGTGATGAAGCTGCCAAGGCACTTGCCAAAGAGCACAACATCGAATTTGAAGAACGTCATACAAAGGGCGATATCATCAACCTCTTCTTTGAGGAATATTGTGAGAAGGAGCTGATCCAGCCAACCTTTATCATGGATCATCCGGTAGCCATTTCTCCGCTGACAAAGAAGAAACCTTCCGATCCAAGCAAGGTAGAGCGTTTCGAGCTCTTTATCAATACATGGGAAATGTGTAACGCCTATTCCGAGCTGAACGATCCGATCGATCAGAGAGAGCGTTTTGCAGCACAGGATGCAGCTTTTGAAGCCGGCGACGAAGAAGCCAACCATACAGACGAGGACTTCTTAAATGCTCTGGAGATCGGTATGCCACCGACAGGCGGTATCGGATACGGTATCGACAGACTTGTCATGCTGCTGACCGATTCACCGGCAATCCGTGATGTACTGCTGTTCCCGACAATGAAGTCCCTCGGTGATGTAAATAAGAAAAATGATGTAAAAAATCAGGCTGCCGAAGAAATGAAAGCAGAGCCGGAAAAAATTGATTTCTCTAATGTAAAGATTGAGCCTTTATTTGAGGAAGAAGTTGATTTTGATACATTCAGCAAGTCAGATTTCAGAGCTGTAAAGGTTAAAGAGTGTGTTGCAGTACCGAAGTCAAAGAAACTCCTTCAGTTCACTCTTGATGACGGAACAGGCACAGACAGAACCATTTTAAGCGGTATTCATAGCTTTTATGAGCCGGAAGAACTGGTTGGAAAGACTCTTATTGCTATCACAAATCTTCCACCGAGAGCTATGATGGGCATTGACTCTTGCGGTATGCTCCTCAGTGCTATCCACGAAGAAGAAGGCGAAGAAAAGCTCCATCTTCTGATGGTTGATGACCACATTCCGGCAGGTGCAAAGCTCTATTAAGATGATGTAAAGATGTACCGTTTCACCAAATAGACGGGACGTACTTCATTTGATAAAAAACTGAAAAAACAGCGATTTACATCAAACTTACATCATTTGATGCAGAAATCGGTGCAAGCAAGAAAAAATCGCATAATTAGTACGATGAATGGGCAATTCCAAATCGGGATTGCCCATTTTTGAAATAAGGAAAATTACAAGACTAAAGTTAGGAAGGAGAAATGCAGATTATGGGGTTATTTAGCAAATTTAAAAAAGAGAAAACAGCGGTTGATTGGAGTAATGCATATACTGCAACACCAAAATTTTATGCTAAACCAGATGGTAGTCCGTTTGGAGCAATAGCATTAACAGAAGGTACAGAAACAATTCTACCTAAAATGCCACAAAACGAATATGCTGTAGATGGAAAGCGGGTGGCTGATTGGAAAATGGTACTTGTAAGTACAACAAAAGACGGTATTATTGGGGATTGTGATTATCAAAAAGCTTTAAAGAAATTAGAAAAACACACGTTAGACTCTAATGAGAATACCATTTTAATTAAAGGCTTATCTTTAGGTGAATTAGAAGCTATTGCGGAATAATGGTTATCAACCTGCCCTTTGAGAGAGGAGAAATCCTTTTCTCAAAGGGCTTTTTCTATTTATACGGATATTCGCAAACTACAAGATAAAGCCAAAACTTCATATACTTTAAGCACAAGGAGGTTGAGGTTTGGCTATGAACAACAGTTTAGCAGAAGTACACCCGGAGCTTGTTTCGGAGTGGTCGGAGAAGAACTTACCGCTTACACCTGATGACATTACTTTCGGTTCAAATAAAAAAGTATGGTGGAGAGGTGCTTGCGGTCACGAATGGCAGACAAGTGTTAAGGCTCGTTCTAATGGAGAAAAATGCCTGATATGTTCCGGTGCGAGAGTGATTGCAGGTATTAACGATTTGGCGACATTAGAGCCGTTACTGGCAAAGCAGTGGTCAAAAAAGAATAAGATAAAACCGACAGAGGTTTCTATTGGTTCTCATAAGAAAGTGATATGGAGATGTAAAAAAGGTCACGAGTGGGAAGCTGTCGTTAAGAGCAGGACAATAAATAAAACGGGTTGCCCGTATTGCTCTCATAATAAAGTGTTGGCAGGATTTAATGACCTTGCAACGCTTCTGCCGGATATAGCTGCCGAGTGGTCGGACAGAAATTATCCGTTACTTCCAACTCAGGTTACGGTCTTTGCCAATCGTAAGGCGTGGTGGAAGTGTAAGGATTGCGGCAGAGAGTGGAACACCCTTATTTCTACCCGTTCCGGTGGGAGTAAATGCCCGTATTGCAGTGGATACGTATTCTCGAAAGGGTTTAACGATTTGCAGACAACACACCCTGAAATTGCTTCGGAGTGGTCGGAGAAGAACTTGCCTTTGAAACCTGATGAAGTAAATGCAAATTCGAGGAAAAACGTCTGGTGGAAGTGCAGAAAATGCGGTAATGAGTGGAAATCCGTTGTCAATGCCCGTGTGAAAGGTACGGTATGCCCCGTTTGTGCAGAGAGAGAAGTCCTTGCCGGATATAATGATTTGGCGACAACGGACAGTCAGCTTCTCAGTGAATGGGATTATGAACAGAATAAATGGAAGCCGACAGAGGTATCACGAACTTCAGCAAAGAGAGCGTGGTGGAAATGCAGGCACGGTCATTCATGGAGTATGAAGATAAATGAAAGGACGATATTGAATAAAGGCTGCCGAATTTGTGAGCAAGAATATTTATCTCTATTTCCTGCTTTGGCTGTCAGCTATTATTCTAATAAGAAAGGCTTGAAAGCAGAACTTGGTTCTGACCGATTGCTTGGAGTTCCGCTTGAAACATACATACCTTCAGAAAAGTTGGCTATTGAGTCAGGAAGTGCTGACGAGAATATAGAAATAATGAAAGCATATATGTGTGAGCAACGAGGAATAAGACTGATTAAACTGCCGATGAAAGGCACTGAACTGGATTATGCCGACAGCTTAAAAAGAGCTTTTCAGAACGTACATATATTTATTTCTTCTGATACAGAGGAAGATGTGGAGATAATCAAAAATACATTTGAAAGATGGAGGGACAGCCAATGAGAGAGAAAACCTATCATCTATACTTAAATGAAGAAGAACGAAGCCGAGTGATACAATCGCTCATTGAACTGAAGAACAATTTAGCAGCTCAGGGACGATACACCGATGCAGTAGATGATGTCCTCTGCAAAGTGCTTGAAGCAAAGAAAAAGAAATTGAAAATTGAATACATTTAGAACGTGTTTTGCCGTCTGTTTCCTAACCGGAGCAGGCGGCTTTTTTAATTTCCAAAAATTTTTTTGAAATATTTCCGTCAAAAAAGAGGAAAGCAACCATTTTCGGCGTATATATACCATAGACAGAAAAATGTTCCATGCGCAGAAGTGAGAAAGGAGGACGCCATGGCCTTTGACCGTCAGTTTTTGGACGAGCTCATCGCCCGCAACGACATTGTCGACGTTGTCAGCAATTATGTCTCGCTCCAGCCGCGCGGCGGGAGTCTGTGGGGCTGCTGCCCCTTTCACAGCGAAAAGACGCCCTCGTTCCACGTGCTGCCGGACAAGCAGCTGTGCTACTGTTTCGGCTGCAAAAAAGGCGGAGGCGTCATCAACTTCATCATGGAGGAGGAGAACCTTTCCTTCCCCGATGCGGTGCGCTTTCTCGCACGGCGCGCGAACATGCCCGTGCCGGAAGAAGAGCACAGCGACGAGAGCCGGCTGCGTTCGCGCATCCTGTCGCTCACCCGCGACGCGGCGCGCTTTTACTACGAGCAGCTCTACTCA